>TARA_R110000772_G_scaffold5030_6_pt1 | contig 47622 bp, 42 predicted proteins | sample TARA_R110000772 | Tara Oceans TARA_R110000772 (sample SAMEA4397948) | marine metagenome | biome: Polar Biome; feature: [SRF] surface water layer (ENVO:00010504); material: water (ENVO:00002006), including particulate matter (ENVO:01000060) such as... | depth 5 m | reverse complement strand
ACACCTTGTGCTACAAAATAAGCCTGAATTTTAGCCACATCAACATTGCCTGCTTCCGCTGTTAGCTCTACCACCCCAATAGCGCCTAAAGTGCGTACATCGGCTACGTCATCAAGCTCTTTGCACTTATTGAGTTGTTGTAGTTGGCTGTTTAGGTTGGTTATGCGCTGCTGCCAGTTTTGCTCAAGCAGTAAATCTATACTGGCACAGGCCACAGCGCAGGCAAGCGGGTTGCCCATAAAAGTAGGGCCGTGCATTAATACACCGGCTTCGCCTTCGCTTATACCTGTGGCTATTTTGTCACTGGTAAGAGTGGCCGATAGGGTCATAGCGCCGCCAGTGAGTGCTTTGCCTATACACATTATATCGGGCTGAATATTAGCATGCTCTACGGCAAATAATTTACCGGTACGGCCAAAGCCTGTGGCTATTTCGTCGCATATAAGTAACACCTTATATTGCGTGCATAACTTGCGTACGCAGGCTAAGTACTCAGGGTGATAAAAGTTCATGCCACCAGCATTTTGTACAATTGGCTCAATAATAAATGCCGCAACGCTCTGGTGGTGCGCTTTAAAATACGCTTCAAGCTCGGTTGCCTCAGCTTGGTTAAATTCACTATTAAATTGGCTTACCGGGGCTGGTACAAAAATATGCTCGGGTAAAAAGCCGCTGTACAAACTGTGCATTGAATTAACTGGATCGCATACACTCATAGCCGCAAAGGTATCGCCATGATAGCCCTTGTAGGGAGTCATTAATTTTTGTTTGTTAGAAATACCTTGGCTAAGCCAATACTGCAGCGCCATTTTTATAGCTACTTCAACACTTACCGAGCCGCTATCGGCTAAAAATACCTTAGTTAAGCTAGCAGGGGTAATGCTTACTAGCTTTTTACACAGCTCTACAGCGGGTTTATGGGTAAATCCGCCAAACATAATGTGGCTCATAGAGTTAATTTGCTCAATCATGGCGTTATTTAAAACTGGGTGGTTATAGCCATGTATAGCGCTCCACCATGAGGCCATGCCATCAATGAGTTGCTCGCCTGTTTCAAGCTCAATAATATTATGATTTGCGTGGGTAACAGGGTAAACCATTATAGGCTTGGTCATAGAGGTATAAGGGTGCCAAATATGCTGGCGATCAAAATTTAGGTCAATCGTATTCTTTTTAATCATATGTAAACTTAAGTGGGCTTGGGTTCGTTGACAATGGTACTTCAAGAAGTAGACTAAGCCAATATCACCGTTATGAAAAAATAAAGAGAGTAGAAAACTATGGAACTTGCACCTGTTCGTCACAACTGGACCCACAGTGAAGTTAAAGCAATATTTGAAATGCCATTTAACGATTTACTATTTAAAGCCGCATCGGTTCATCGTGCTAATTTCAACCCAAATGAAGTGCAAATTTCTACTTTATTATCGATTAAAACCGGTGCCTGCCCAGAAGATTGTAAATATTGCCCGCAGTCTGGGCATTACCGAACCGATTTAGAACGCGAACGCCTAATAGAGGTAGAAAAAGTAGTAGAACAAGCGCGTTTAGCCAAACAAAAAGGCGCAACTCGTTTTTGTATGGGGGCCGCGTGGTCAGATCCAAAAGACAGAGACATACCGTATATTTCGCAAATGGTTAAAGAAGTAAAAGAACTTGGCCTAGAAACCTGTATGACCCTAGGCATGCTTAATAACGAAAAAGCCCATGAACTACGCAATGCTGGGCTTGACTACTACAACCATAACCTTGACACCTCGCCTGAGTATTACGAGCAAATTATATCTACCCGAACTTTTCAAGACCGCCTAGATACCATAGGCAATGTACGCGACGCGGGTATGAAAGTATGTTCGGGCGGTATTGTAGGTATGGGCGAGCAAGCAGCCGATCGCTATGGCTTATTAATGCAACTGGCCAACTTAGATCAACAACCAGAAAGCGTACCCATTAATATGCTGGTTAAAGTTAAAGGCACACCGCTTGAAAACGTAGATGACTTAGATCATTTTGAGTTTATACGCACAATTGCAACCGCGCGCATTATGATGCCGCACAGCTATGTGCGTTTGTCGGCAGGGCGCAACGCCATGAACGAGCAAATGCAGTCAATGTGCTTTTTTGCAGGTGCTAACTCTATATTTTATGGCGACAAACTGCTTACCACCGAAAACCCAGATGCCGATGCCGATATGGCCTTAATTAAAAAGTTAGGGATGAATCCAGAAACTCGTCACGACTATTCAGATGAAGCCGTAGCCGCGTCGCTTTCATCGCAAGTGGCCGACAAAGCAACGTCTAAGTTATTTTACGAAGCATAACCATAGCCATAATAATAACTAAGCTATAACTAAGCCTAGGTAAACACAGCCAAATGTCATTTGAATTTATAAATACGCATCTGCAAGCTTGCTTGCACGATGCGCTACTGCGTAAACGCCACCAAGTACAGCATGCTACGGCGCGCAAAATTACTATTAATAACAAAACCTATCTTAATTTTGCCAGTAACGACTACTTAGGCTTTGGCGATAACGCAATTGCTTTAAATGAATTACCGGCATTAGGGAGTCACAGCTCAGCGTTAGTTACCGGTTATCAAGTTCAGCAACACGCACTAGAGCAGTATTTATGCGCACAGTTAGGTTACGAAGCCGCCATGCTGTTTAGCTCGGGCTTTAGTGCTAATAGCAGTGTAATAAAAGCGCTGTTTCAAGATAAAACGGTAGCGCAGCACAGTGCTGTTTTTCAAGATAAGCTTAATCATGCCAGCCTAATAGACGGCGCACTGCATGCTAACGCCGCTTTAATCCGTTTTAATCATAACGACATGAACCATTTACGCGCCCGCTTAGAAAAATCAACAGCGCAGCATAAGCTAATTATAAGCGAAGGTGTATTTTCGATGGATGGCGACAAAGCGCCACTTAGCGAGCTACTGGCGTTAGCCAAACAGCACAATGCTTGGCTAATGATAGACGATGCTCATGGTTTTGGCGTATTAGGTAAAACCGGGTTAGGCAGCTGCGAGGCGCTTAATACCGAGCAACTACCTGAGTTACTGGTTATTACTTTTGGCAAAGCGGTAGCCAGTAGCGGCGCGTGTGTATTAGGCAGTAAACATTTTATTGATTACATGCTGCAATTTAATCGCGATTACACTTATTCCACGGCTATGTCGCCGCTTATTGCAGGGCTTACTCTTGCACGTATTAAAGCGATTAAAACTGCAGATGATAAACGCGCTAAATTAAAGGCAAATATTAGCTACTTTAAGCAACTTGCTAAACAACATAATATTGCCGTAATGGAGTCAAGTACCGCTATTCAGCCCATTGTTTTAGGCTGCGCCGAGCACACCTTAAACGTGGCTAGTAAACTTAAAAAATACGGTGTTTGGCTTACTGCTATTCGCCCGCCAACCGTTGCTCATAACACCGCACGTTTGCGAATCACTCTCAGCGCAGCGCATACAAAGCACGACATTAACCATTTAGTTAATAGCTTAGTAGGTGCATTAGTATGATTGCTCAAACACTTTTAAATGCTGCTTCTATAACAACACAGCCATTAAATACAGAGCCAAATAGGCAGCCGTTAAATATACAATCATTATCAGCAGGGCCTATATTATTACCAAGCTGTAGCCTTAAAAAGGGGGCGCAGAGTAAGTTTTCAAAAGCAGCCAGCAGTTATAACCACCATGCTAATGTGCAAAAACAAGCCGCAGATGATTTATTTAAACTTATAAAAGCGAATGCAAATAGCAGTAATAAAGCCAAACTGTGTATCGACTTAGGCGCAGGGCCATTAGTTAATACACATACTTTGCAAACATTATTTGGCAGCGTTATTGCCATGGATCTTAGTTTAAACATGCTACAAAGCAGCGCACTAAATACGCCACGGCTATGCGCCGATATGGATAATCTTCCGCTGCAAGCCAATAGTATTGATATTATTTACAGTAACTTTGCAGTGCAATGGTCGGCCGATTTTGCTCAATTATTAAAATCGCTTTATACTGCGCTCAAACCAGGCGGGCAAGCCTATATTAGCTGCGTTATTGAAGGCTCGCTTAACGAGATAAAAACCGCATTTAGCGCACTTGATAACAACAGCCATATAAATACCTTTAATAGCGAACAGTATATAAACCAATCAGTCCAAAAATCTGGGTTTACTATTAATACAATACAAAAAGCCTTGTATAGCGATGAGTTTACATCGCCATTAAATGCCATTCGCTCTATTAAGGCCATAGGTGCTACAGCGCAAAATCACAGTAATACGCGCAGAGGCTTGTTAACTAAGCACGCTTTGCAGCAGGTATGCAGCGCATATCCGCTTAAAAATAATAAAGCGCACGTGTCGTATCACGTTATGCTATTAGCACTTTGCAAAAAAACAGTTAAATAAAAACCGCTAAATAAAACAGCAAAGGTAAATAACGCCATGAAAGAATTTTTTATTACCGGCACCGACACCGACGCCGGAAAAACCCACGTTACCAGTTTATTACTAAAGCTACTTGCGCAACATAAAAAGCAAGCAATTGGTTTTAAACCGCTCGCGTCTGGCTGCGAAATGGCGTTTGATCAGCTAGTAAATGCCGATGCACTAATATTAATGGAAAGCGCAACGGTAAGTGCCAAGTACGATGTAATTAATCCGTTTGCCTTTGCACCTGCTATTGCCCCGCACATAGCCGCCGAGCAAGCAGGGGTTACTATTACTGCAGATAAGCTAAGCAGCGCGTATAAAAACGTAAAACAGCAAGGTGCCGATTATATACTTACCGAAGGTGCTGGTGGCTGGGCGCTGCCTATAAGCAACACAGATTATTTATACAATTGGGTTAAAGCAGAGCAACTGCCGGTAATATTGGTAGTAGGTATAAAGTTAGGCTGCTTAAATCATGCACTCCTTACGACTGCACATATGCAAAGTATGGGTATAAATTGCATTGGCTGGATTGCAAATCAGGTTGATCCAAACATGGATGAGTACCAAGCTAATCTTGATTCACTTAAATTACGTTTACCCTTTCCTATACTGGCAATAAGCCCATACAGTGAGCAAACCCCTAAATTACAAATATATAAAACACTGCTAGAAAATTTCGCACTAAACACATAAAAAACACTTGTTTTACGACATAGTTTGTCACAGAATAGCACTGACGTTGTGACATACTGTGTCATAACGCAGTGATTGCTTTTAATCAATTTAGTGCCAAACGCACTAAACATATTAATAGTACCGCAATCGATATTATTTTTTGAGGACAAGTATGAAACGTGTTTTTTTATTTTTACTAACAAACCTCGCAGTTATGTTGGTATTAGGTGTAGTGCTTTCAATAGTGATGAGTGTATTTGGACTAAGCAACCGTAGCTTAGGCGGTATGCTAATGATTGCCACTGTGTTTGGTTTTGGTGGCTCGTTTATTTCGTTATTTATGTCGAAATGGATGGCTAAAAAATCAACCGGCGCACATGTTATTACCCAACCACGTAACGAAACCGAACATTGGCTAGTAACTACGGTTGCAGCACAAGCGCAAAAAGCCGGCATTAAAATGCCAGAAGTGGCCATTTACGACAGCCCAGAAATGAACGCATTTGCCACCGGCCCAAGTAAAAACAACTCACTAGTGGCAGTAAGCACAGGTTTATTACACAGTATGAGCCAAGATCAAGCCGAAGCCGTACTTGCCCACGAAGTATCGCATATTGCTAATGGCGACATGGTAACGCTTACACTTATACAAGGCGTGGTAAACACCTTTGTTATATTTGCCGCTAAAGTGCTAGCAGGCATAGTAGATAACTTTATAAACAGTAACAACGATGAACAAGAGGGCGGCAACAGCTGGACCTACTTCCTGTTCGATATGTTGTTTCAAGTAATTTTTGGCATTTTAGCCAGCGTTATAGTGGCTTATTACAGCCGCCAACGTGAGTTTGCTGCCGACAGCGGCGCTGCCAAACTAGTAGGCGCAGACAAAATGCGTTCAGCCCTTGAGCGATTAAAGCAAAATCATCCTTCGCAACTAGAAGGCTCAATGATGGCGTTTGGTATTGCCAGTGGTAAAGGTATGGCTGAGTTGTTTTCGTCGCACCCACCGCTTGACGCCCGCATAGACGCACTGCGTAAATAATGTTTTAGCGCAAAGTTATTGCATATATACTAAGCCAGCTTAACCGCTGGCTTTTTTGTGACTAAATTACATGCTAAGTTGGTTGCTCATATGTTTAACCAAACCAGAGTTTATACATGAAACTATTAAGCACCACTTTTGTATTTGCGTTACTTTTTGTGTTTTTTCCGGCTAAAGCAACAAACGGCCTAATAACACTACAAAGCCAGCAAAGCGCCAAAGCCACTATGAATAAGTTTGAGCTACTGGCTAAAAATAAAGGACTGACAATTTTTGCACGTATTGATCACGCCGCAGGGGCTAAAAAAGTAGGGCAGCAGCTTGGCTATACCGAAGTTATTATATTTGGTAATCCACAAGGCGGTACTCCTTTAATGCAGTGCGCGCAAACAATGGGGATTGATTTACCGCTTAAAGGACTTGTTTGGCAAGACGCCGATGCAAAAGTATGGTTGAGCTACAACGATCCGAGCTATTTAACTAAGCGCCATGGTGCAGCGCAATGCGCTGTTGCTACAAAGCTTGCCAATGTACTTGCAGAGCTTGCTGCAAAGGCTATACAGCCCTGAGCTTAATTACCAACCCTAAAAAAGTAATTTAAACAACGAGGGAATATACATGAAGTTTTTAGTATTTTTAGGCACAGTACGCAATAGCACACCCCCTAAACCAGCAAGGCTTGGTGAGCGCGTAGCCCAAGCATGTATAGCGTGTTTGCAAAGCCAATTTAGTACACACGAAATAGAGCTAATCGACGCGCTAGATTACCCGCTCGAACCGGTATTTAAGCCACACTTTGCTTACCCCAAAAGTAAAGCTCCCGAGCAGCTAAATACCCTAGCTGATAAAATTGCCGCAGCCGATGGCTACATTATGGTCAGCCCAGAGTACAACCATTCTATGAGCCCAGCACTGGCCAACTTATTAAACCATTTTGGCAGCTCACTGTTTTCGTACAAGCCCAGCGCTATTGTTACTTACTCTGCTGGGCAATGGGGTGGTATGCGCGCCGCAATGGGTATGCGTAACTTTTTAAGTGAATTAGGCTGTTTACCCGTATCAGCAATGATCCATGTACCAAAAGCGCAAGAGGTAATGACTGAAAATGGCTCGTTCAATGATCAAAGTGAACAAGACACTTGGTTTAATTACTTCTCACGTACATTTACCCAATTAGCCTGGTGGGCAGAGGCTGCTCAACAGCAAAAACTAACTCAAAATCCAACTGAAGTGTTAAGCAGCTTTACTAAAGATCCCTCACAGCGAAACGCTCCTAAATAAACTAAGTTTAATTAATAACGCCTTCAAACAATAAAGCCAGCTTAGCTGCTGGCTTTATAATTTAAAACATACGACCTAGCTATTACTGAGACATAATAATTTCGGTAATGCCCTCGGCCGAGAGTATTTCAATCCAATAACCGTCGGGGTCTTTAATAAACGCCAAACCTTTCATCGAGCCATCGTCTGGTTTTTTTACAAACTCTACATCGTATTTTGCAAAGCGTTCGCACGCGGCGTATACATCGGGTACGCTAATACCAATATGGCCAAAGCCTTTAGGCTCTTCGTTACCACTTACATAGCCTGCAAAGCTATCGTCGTTTTCTGTGCCCCAATTATGGGTAAGCTCAATTAGTGCAGGGCGGCGAAACACCCATTCAGCTTTGGTTTTATCATCGCCCGCAGGCAGTTGTTGCTCGTAACCTAAAAAGTACAGGGTAAACTTCATACCAGGAAAGTCATATTTGCCCAACAACTTCATACCTAATACGTTTTCATAAAATGCTAATGACGGTTTTGGGTCTTTAATTCGCAGCATAGTTTGCTGCATTACATAACCTTCGGTCGCTTTAGTAACTTGCTCTGGAGATTCGTTATAGCTAGACATAAGATGATCCTTACTAAAAAATTTAAAGCACAACAGACTTATTAAGTATTTCTAGCGCCATCATAATCAACAGCACCGCAAATTAAAACCACCCTATGTAATTCATTCGTTATTCAATCACTATTCAATAATTAGTTAATTAAAATACCGCCAAGCAATGGCTATAAAGTAGTTTAATTTTAAAATTACTTAAAATAAGTTTACCGACCACTTTTAGAAACGTATAGTTTGCATAAGTAACACATAAAAAATAACTAATAAAAAGTATAAAAATCAGGAACACCAATGAACAAAGGATTGTTAACGTCGTGGAACGACAACCGAGGCTATGGTTTTATTAAATCTAGCAGTGTTGCACACGACACCTTTATACACATATCTTCGCTTAAACACATGAACCGCAAACCCAAAGTAGGCGACACTATCTATTTTGAGGTAGCTACTAATCCCAATGGTAAAAGCAAAGCCGTAAACTGCCGCATTGAAAGCGTAATTGAAAGCAAAGTAGAAACCAAACTAGCAAAAACAGCTGCTTTTAATAAACCCTTTAAAATGAGTAAAGCAAAAAAGAAGTCGAGCACTTTAGCTAACCTTGTTGCGCTGGTAATTATATTAAGCATAGGTTTTAGCGCATACAATAGGTACTTCGCAAACACTCATGCAGGCAATAAAAACAACACCCCCGTTATTACCAATGCCGACTTAACCACCTTTGATGAGAAATACCCAAAGGCAGTTATTCCTAAAAACACTCAAAATTTTAGCTGCGATGGCAGGCAACACTGCAGCCAAATGACCTCACGAGCCGAAGCTGTATTCTTTATAAAAAACTGCCCGAATACAAAAATGGATGGCGATAACGACGGGATACCTTGTGAAAATGATTCAAGGTTTTAAAGAGGTGATAATTGCAGATGCGTTTTTATAAAAAATAAATTTAATTTGATACTGTATATAAATACAGTTCTGTAGGTTTTGTCCCATAACATTATTAAAAGTCGTTTTGGGATTAAATTATAAAGGTTACAAAATAGAAATTGTAACTTCTTGTTTATAAATGAATTATATGTTTTTGTCGAACAACGTAACGTATAAATACTAAGACGTTATAACTTTACGAGTCCATATTGCTCATCGTTAATTATAGGAAAGGAAATGTCCAAAAATAATCAAATCTTACTTGATGCAATAATTAAACAAGAAATGGAAGATTTAGAAGAAAATATACCATTGAGTGATTTCTTCGAATTTTACTCCGCGCTTCAGGTATTAAAAGAGAATGAATTAAGTTATGACGAAATAAATACCGGTATCGCAGGTAAAAGTCATGACGGTGGTGCCGATTCGCTTTATTTATTTGTAAATGGTGAACTGGTTAAAGAAGATGATGACTTAGCGGATAAGTATAAAAAGAATGTAGATATTGAATTTGTATTAATTCAATCAAAATATGAAAATAAATTTTCAGAAGATCCACTATTGAAGTTATCAAGGTTATGCCGAAGTCTCTTTGATTTAGACTTTAATCCTGAAGACTATATTGGCCAATATAACGAGCACGTGTTATCTGCGTTTGAATTATTTAAAAAAACTTATGTGGGGCTAATTACAAAAAAACCAAGATTGAAAATTAGTGTTTATTATGTTTCAAAAGGTATTGATATTCACCCTAATGTATATAAGCAGGCAGCATCCTTAGAAAACGACATCATTGATAAATTACCTGCTTCAGAAGCAAAAGTTCATTTTCTCGGAGCCGAAAAACTAGTCAAAATGACACAAGAAAGACCAAATGATGTGTTTCGTTTGAAAATATCTGAAACTCCATTATCAACATCAGGACAAGTATTTATAGCACTTACAAATTTAGTTGATTATTACAACTTTATTACAGATGAAAATGGTAAATTAATTCGGCATATTTTTGAGTCTAATGTTCGTGACTATCAGGGCAAAACAAACGTAAATAATGAAATCCAAGATACACTAGAAAACCCTGGTGACGAAGAGTTTTGGTGGCTAAATAATGGTGTAACTATTTTAGCAAGTGAAGTTGCTGCACCAGGGGGGAAAGAACTAGTTGTACACAACCCAGAAATTGTAAATGGATTACAAACATCTTCTGAAATACACCGTTTTTATAATAATAACAAAGATAAGATAGAAGGTGAAAATCGAGATGTTCTTGTCAGAATAATTGTTGCAGAAAGTGAAGAAACACGTGATCGAATTATTCGTGCAACAAATAGTCAAACTCCAATTCCAAAATCTTCTTTGAGAGCAACAGATCAAGTACATCGTCAAATAGAAGATTTTCTTAAGCCGAGAGGTCTTTATTATGATCGAAGAAAGAACTTTTATAAAAATGAAGGGAAGAAGCCTAAAGAAATAATTAGTGTCCCTTTCATGTCTCAGTGTTTAATTTCAGTACTAATGCAAAAACCAAACTTTGCAAGAGCTAGACCATCAACTTTATTAGAAGATGATGAGTCTTATTCTAAATTGTTCCATAAAAATAATGATTTACAGACTTATTACTTAGTTGCACTTCTAGGACGAAAAATTGAGGAGCAGTTAAAAAAAGATAAAGCATATACTACTATTGAAATAGCGGATATTAAGTTCTACATCCTATATACAGTAAGTTGTTTAATGACCAACAGCCTTTATCCCGGTAGTAATCAAATCGCTCAATTAAAGCAAGAAGATTTAACGGATGATATGTTTAATTATGCTTTAGCTACAACTTATGATCTATATCGTGAGTATGGTGGCACAAATAAGGTTGCAAAAGGTGCAAAATTAATTGAAGAGCTGAAAGATAAAATCAGAGCAGATAAAAAGTTATAATAAATAGTTTAAACAAAATAAAAGAAAAGGACAGGCATAAAAAATCAACAGTGCTGTGAATTAAATCCTGGTATTTTCTAAGCCATTTTCCTAAGTGGATTAGACTATGGATGATTATATACCAGGCTAAGTGCTAATAAACTCATTTTAACTAGGAAGTTAGGGAAATAAAATGAGTTTAATTGAAACAAACACAAAGAAGAAAATTATAATGACACCCACGCTAATCACTTTGAAAAACTAGGGTGGGTGTCAATGTTATTCACTTGATTTCGCTATGCGTATTATTATGAGTATAGAGGGCTTAAAATCTAATTTTTAAAGATTGAAATCTAAAGTGAGACCAATCACTTAACGCTGTGATAGTTTGTTTTGTAGGGGGAGCGACATAGATTAAACCTGCAATGGCAATAATTGACGACAATGTAATTAATTTATTATCGAAGTCAGCTATTTTTAGAGCGGTCCCGAAAGAGCGTTTAATTGTGACATTACTTAAATCTACGCTGTAAATTTCATCCAGCAATAAATGAATTAATCCTCCTAGTAAAATAAACCCACCCGCTAACCAGGCAAAGGTGGCTGCTTGTGGGGTTGATTGATCATTCAGTTCCCATGTTACTTGTGTTGTTAATAGCGCGCATAGCAGTATAAATAGTAAAGAGTGGCAACTGCCTCTATGTACTGTGATCCATTCAAAAAGTGGTCTAATAATATATTTCATAAATCCGTAAACCAATAACGGCACGACAATTAACTCGATAAAACTAATTTTAATAATTAGCTCAGTGGTTATGTAATGCAGTACCAGTAATACAGCGCTCAGTGCAAATAAGTTAAAAATAGTGTCGAGTGATGTGGAGTTATCTGAATCTATGTCTGGTAATAACCCCCCGATTGAGCCTAAAAACCATAACCAGAGCGCGCCCTTTAAATCAATATGTCCTGCAGATAATAAGGTGGCTGAGGCTAAGCCTGTGATGATTAGCGCAGTATTAAGATGAGTATTGAAATTTGCCATTGTGTCTCTTGATGGGGAAATAGGTGGGCATTCTAACAATTGAAAAGTTTATTGTTCAATGTTCTTTAAGACAAATAAAGGGACAGGCATAAAATAATTAACAGTGCCGTAAATTAATCCACTTGTATTTTCTAAGCCATTTTCCTAGATGGATTAGGAATATGGATGATTTTATACCAGGCTATTTGCTAATAAACTCAATTTAACTAGGACGTTAGGGAAGTAAAATGAGTTTAATTGAAGCAAGCACAAAGGAATTTGGCAATATTACGGTGTTTTTACATAGCCTAGGCTCATTTTGCTATCGTATTGAGTGGTATAGCAAAATGACAGGTGCCTCAATTAGTTTAGCGCGTATTAAAAAGGGTAAATATATAGTCATTCGAAAATGGGCAGCTATACGGGGTTTAACTGATGTGTCTACAGAGTTTGATAGAGCTAATCAAGCATTTATCCATTTATTAAATAATGTTGACGTGGTTAAAGGTAAAGACGATTTGATAGTTGCAGCTAAGCAGCACTGCGTAAACTTATTTGCAAAGTCGGAAGGGTTAAAACCAATTAGCAAGCCTAGTTTGCCAAAGCCACGATTACAAGGCGCTATAGGCAAGCAAGTGGTGGTAAAGTCAAGGCTTGGCAACAGCCAAATAGCACAAGGTATGCTACTGCAGCTAATAGGTAACCAAGCTGAAATACAAGTTAATCCCGAACATATAGAAGCAGGCCAATTAAGGCAAAAGTTTTATACTAAACAAGTTTTTATTTGCTAAGCAATTTACAAATTAAGCAATGTGCTAACTAATCAAAGTAAAAAGGAAGCTTTACCTTAATGGTAAAGCCATTTTTTACACACACTTCAAAAGTTCCGCCCAATGCCATTGCGCGCTCTTCAATAAAAGCTAAACCATAATTACCCGAGTTGTTAGCAGGTGTTGCTAAACTGCCATTATCACTAATGACTAGTGTAATAAAATTATTATCGGTTACGAGTTCTATATGCATTTTGCTGGCATTACTATGCTTAACACAGTTAGTTACAGCTTCTTGGCATATTCGATAAATAGCTATTTCATGATCTTTTGACAGGGCTTTATGAATTTTAAAGTCGGCCTGAAAATTAATTTTTGCCTTATGCAGTAAACTTTTTAGTCGCCCGGCTGTTATTGCCTTATTTAAGCCAAGTTCGTCTAATTCGCGTGGGCGAAGGTAATGCATTAATTGGTATACCGAATCGTACATGGTATTGGCATTCGTTTTTAAGCTTTTAACAAACGACTGAGTATCTTTATTACTCATGTGAGACAAAATAGATAAGTCAGTTTTTAAAGCAGTGAGATTTTGACCCAACTCGTCGTGTAACTCTTGAGAAAGATGTTTTCGCTCATTTTCTTGTACGCTAACCATTTTAGCCGCAAGGTGTGTGTTTTTAGTTAACTGCTTTCTGAGTTCTAGGTTCGTTTTATATAACTCATTATTTTTACGTTTTAGTTCAGTAATTGCAGCGCCTAAAACCATACTGGTAATTGCATTTGCTAAAATGAATAACTGGCTTATATAAGTGTTTTCAGGGGCATGAGTAAAGCTTGCCTCGAGTATAATTAAGCTATTAATTAACGTGGCACTGGTTACAGCGCCCAAAGAGCCAAACCTATACGAAAACCAAATAATGGGTAATAACGAGGCGAGCCTTAGTAGCGGGTAGGTGTCGGGGCGTAGTGCATATACAAAAATTACAATTAATAAAAGGCACAATAAAGCAGCCCCTAAATGCATCATTTTTAGTAATAGCGATTTATTTAATTTATGCCTCACGCTAAAAATTAGCATCATTAGCGGAGTGACTAATAGTGTGCCGGTAATATCCCCAAGGCACATATTTAACTGGTACTGTAATAATTCTGTAGCAACCAGTATATTGGTAAATTCAAACGCACTAGCAAATACAAACCATTTAATAGATGTACTAGCAACAGCCAGTAATATTAACGAAAGTATACCTTGGCTATCGTTAATACTGGGCGGCCAACGGCTGTTTTTTAAAATATAAATAAGCGCAACAAAGCAAAGCTCCTGCCAAAAACCATGAAATAAATTAAAATCCCATTGTGCAAGAGCTAAAACTTCATTATTAAAAGCACCCACAAAGGCAGCGAGAAGACGAGATGTTACCCATAAAGTTAGCCAATACTTTGTAGGTAAAAGTAAAAAGAAGGCAATTTTAATGCCCGCAGGAATAAAAATTGCGCTGCTTTCGGGGACTGTTTCTAGATTTTTGCTGAGCCAAAAAGTTGCAGCAAATATAACAAAATAAACAAGCCCAACAAGTAACTGCTTGGTTACTTGTTTAAAAGCTGTAGTAATAAAAAAACTAAACGAGGGGGATAGGCTAAGTAAGCTCATCTAGTTGTATTACTCCTACATCTATTGCAATTTTTAACAGCTCGAATGAAGTTGTAACGTTAAGCTTAGTGTATATATTTGCCTTATGGACATGAGCAGTTTTAGGCATTATTCCTAATGCTTGTGCTACTTGCTTGGCATTAAGCCCCTTAGAAAATAATGGTAAGGCCTCTATTTCTCGATTTGTTAGTAGCGTAAGTGCGCTACTTTCTGTGGTTAGGGCAAAGTTTACGTCTTCGCTTATATAGCGCTTACCCAAAGCTACAGACTTAACCGCATCTATTAATTCTTCAGAAGCCGAGCGTTTTGACACATAACCTAACGCGCCAAGTCGCAAAGCGTTACTCACATAGGGTTCGTGGTCATGCATGGAGGCAACAATGGTTTTAATGTTAGGAAAATGCTCAAAAAGGTAAGATAAAAAAGTAAGCCCGGTTTCTTTACCGTTAAGCGATATATCCACTATAAATATATCGGGTTGTTCTAGTTCAACCGCAAGCTTTGCTTCATTTACGCTGCAAGCTTCTATTATTACTTTCCAATCTGGCTGTAATTCGAGTAGCTTTTTAAAGCTATCTCTTACTAGTTGATGATCTTCTATGATACCAATGTGCATTTATATCTCCCTTTAAAATTATTATACATGGTAATAGGTAAGTATTGGCTAGGAAAAAATCTTAGAAAGGGTAATTAGGTAGAAAAATAAAGGGACAGGCATAAAATAATTTACAGTGCCTAAATTTTTGAATACTTCACGATCTTACTAAAAATAAGCTGTGGAATTTAATGTCAGCTAGCTTAATCTCTAGAAGATTTATAGTTTGGGCTGGTGGTTATTTGAAAGTCTATGTTTGCTCTTAGATGGATAAGTCTATTTATAAGCTCCTTGTTCGTAAAGTTATTTCAGGACGGGTCAGTGAGCAACAAAAAAGCCTAGCATGTTAACGCTAGGCTTTTTGTTATTTATTTATAAGAATTATACTTTAAATCTATGCACTGGTTTTATTACGAATCAATTTGTAGTTTAAGAATTCAGTAATACCAAGGGTACCAAGTTCACGACCGAAGCCTGAGCGCTTAACACCGCCAAAAGGGGTGTTGGCTTCAGTACCAGAAGGTGCGTTTATGGTCACCATGCCGACTTCTAACTGATCAGCAATCTCAGCTGCCAATTCTGAGTCTTTAGTCTGGATTGACGCACCAAGACCAAATGGAACATCGTTGGCAATTTTGATCGCATCAGCGATATCACGAGCTTTATAAATAACAGCAACAGGACCAAATAGTTCTTCGCTATAAACAGCCATTGAGTTATCGACATTGGTAAGTACTGCTGGAGCAAACCAAGCGCCTGGCTTGTCTTTGACAATACCGCCTTCAATTAGAACGGTGGCACCAGCTTTTATTGCTTCATCTAACTGCTTTTGTAAATTGACTGCAGCGCTTTTTGAGGACATCGGTCCGATAAAGGTTGTTTGATCTAATGGATCAGACAACGTCATCTCACGAACCGCATCGGCAAAGCCTTGTACAAACTTATCATAAACGGCTTCAACGACAATTAGGCGCTTAGCGGCGTTACAAGCTTGTCCAGTATTGCCAAAGCGGCCGGTGATGGCATCTGCTACTGCTTGCTCAAGATCAGCATCTGCTGCAACGATAAAGGCATCTGAACCGCCAAGCTCTAAAACGACCTTTTTAAGGGCGCCGCCTGCTATTTTAGCAACTGCTTGTCCTGCACGCTCAGAACCTGTTAATGAGATGCCTTGTATTCTGCTGTCTTCGATGATAGTTGCGGCTTGATCATTGGTAGCAAATACATTGTTATATACGCCATCTGGTAAACCGGCATCTTTAAGAATTTCGACAATTACTTCTGCCGTTTTAGGGCACTGCGGGGCATGCTTTAAAATAATTGTATTGCCTGCCATAAAGTTAGGTGCTGCAAAGCGTGCTACTTGATAATGCGGATAGTTCCACGGCATAATTCCTAACAATGCGCCTACTGGCAGTTTCTCTACAAAAGCTGAGCCTTCGGCTACATTGATTTGGTTATGTGCTAATAGCTGTTCTGCGTTGTCTGCATAATAGCGATATATTTCAGCGACTAGAGCGAGCTCTCCTTTACCTTGGGCTACAGGCTTGCCCATTTCTACAGCGATCATGTTTGCCAGCTCATCTTGACGCTCAATATAGATATCTGCAATTTTGTGCAGAAGTGCGCTGCGCTCGCTAAGAGAGATGTTACGCCATTCTTTATAGGCATCATCAGCTTTTGTGATGGCTTGCTGAATATCTTGTTCATTTGCAGTAGGGTAGCTGGCTTCAATTTTGCCAGTTGCTGGATTGGTTACTTTATATTCGCTCATAAATATTCCTTGGATTAAAAGTTCATTTATAGTGACTCACTGAGTACAACTATTATTTATACAACTGCAACATGTAAGCGTACATCAATACTAAATGTTGCATTAGAGTAAGGACAGGTTAGATGAGATTTTGTGATTGCACATTGTTAATACGTGATACTTCAACAGACAGATCTATATATATTAAGTTATAGCTATTATCGGCTTTCATACCAAGACCGACTTGAGCAGATGTATTGAAGCTGTAATTGGTAATTTTAACTGTTATGCTGCCATGTTCAGGGCGCGCTATCGAAACGCGCTGTATAACCCATCACAAACAGCTGTTCTGGATTAAAACCCTTTTTATCTGGTTCTTGAAAGAACACCAAATCAAAAACTTAGTGAACCATCGACAAGACTTGTATGCCCAAACTGATCACAGGCTGCTATTGCCTAAGCTGTGTAATACTTTCATTTTGTGATGCGATCATTATAAGGGACAGCTTAATAATTCGTTATAATAGTCCTACAAATGTGTTGCCTAATCCTATAAAAATTTGTACTGTCAATCAGGTTCTAAAAATAAGTAAAATATGATGCAGAAAACAAACATTGAGCAACTACTTAGATTAATCCCTAAGAACCAAACCATCGAATCAGATATTCCAGACTTAGTATTTCATTGTGCCGACAGGCCAGAAAAAATAATCGGTTACGTCCTAGAGCCTAGTATATGTATTGTTTTACAAGGCGAGCGCGAGGTTTACTTAGGAACAGATTGTGTAAAGTTTGACAATACTAACCTGATGTTTTGTCCAGTAGACGCTCCATTGAACATACATATTAAACAGGCTTCGTTAGACAATCCTGTTGTTGTATTATCTATGAAATTAAATTTGCTAATGATTCGCGACGTTCTGGCTAAAATACCACCTAAAAAACATATAGACGAGGGTTATTTTGGAATCAAATGGCAATTAGATGACTCTATCATGCCATCGTTTGATCGATTGATAGAGTTACTTAATTATCCAAATGATATTGAATTTCTATCTCCTTTAATACAGCAAGAAATTTATTATCGATTACTATCAGGAAAACAAGGCGATAAGCTGCGCCAACTGGTAACGAATGGCAGCCATATTCATCGTATTGCTCAAGCAGTCGATTGGCTGAAAGCACATCTAGATGAACCTTTGGTTATTGCAGACTTGGCAAGCCGCTGCGGTATGAGTGTTTCAGGGTTTCACCAACACTTTAAGAAAATTACTCAGTTGAGTCCGCTACAGTATCAAAAAAACTTACGATTAATGGAGGCGCGACGGCTGATTAAAATCAATGACGCGCAAATATCATACATTGCCCTGCAAGTAGGATATGAAAGCCCTAGCCAGTTTAGCCGAGAATATAAACGACTGTTTGGCATCAGTCCAAATAATGACTTGGATTAAAGCATCGCAACAGCAGTCTTCCAGATGGTCACAAAGCAGAAATAAAGGGACAGGCATAAAATAATTAACAGTGCCGTAAATTAAACCCTGATATTTTCTAAGCCATTTTCCTAGGTGGGATAGGAATATGAATGATTCTATACCCCAGGCTATTTGCTAATAAACTCATTTTAACTAGTAGAAAATAAAGGGACAGGCATAAAGCAATTAACAGGTTTATGCCTGTCCTTTAATAATCATGTCCTTTACTAATCAAAACTTTATTTTTACTAAATTAAAACGGCTTATTTTTAGCCGCTATTTCTTTTAAAATCTTTTATAACTAAAGCGCTTCAAAAATAGCAGCTATACCTTGTCCGCCACCAATACACATAGTGACCAAGCCGTATTTACCGTTAATACGTTTCAGTTCGTACAGGCATTTGGTCGATAAAATAGCACCGGTTGCGCCAACAGGGTGGCCAAGTGCTATAGCTCCGCCATTGGGGTTTACTTTATGCTCAGGAAAGTTTAACTCATTGCCTACGCATAATGCCTGTGCGGCAAAGGCTTCGTTTGATTCTATTACGTCCATGTCATCAATAGTTAATCCAGTTTTTTCAAACACCTGTTGTACAGCAGGAATAGGCCCTGTGCCCATTAATGAAGGCTCAACACCTGCTCTGGCATAACCGACTAGGCGACCGAGTGGTTTTAAGCCTTGCTCATTGGCCTTTTGCTCCGACATAAGCACTAACATGGCTGCGCCATCATTAATACCTGATGAGGTAGCTGCGGTGACTGTACCATTTTGTTTAAAGTAGGGTTTTAAGGTGGCGAGTTTTTCGACCGTTGTGTCAGCACGAACATGCTCGTCAGTATCAAAAATTTGATTACCGTTACGAGATTTAATTTCGATGGGCATTATTTGCTGTTTAAAATAGCCTGCGGTAATGGCTTTAGCCGCTTTATGATGGCTTTGTGCTGCGTAAGCGTCTTGTTGCTTGCGGCTAATGCTATATTTTTCTGCAATGTTTTCAGCGGTAACGCCCATAGGGGTGTTGTCCCATGGGTCTTGTAATGTGGTAGTTAGCTCATCAACTACTGTACTATCACCCATTTTTTGGCCCCAACGATTACTTGCTAGAGTGTAGCCTGAGCTACTCATGCTTTCTGCTCCGCCTGCTAAAGCTGCGTTTACATCACCTAATTGAATTTGTTGTGCTGCTTGTATAATGGCTTCTAAACCCGAACCACACAAGCGGTTGAGTGTTACCGCGTGACTGCTAATTGGTAACCCTGCATCTAGCCCAATAACTCGCGACAAATACGCGTCTTTAGGACCGTTATGTATCACTTTACCTACCACACATGAACCAACTTGCTTTGGTGAAATATTGGCTCTGGCTAATGCTTCTTTGGCGCACATAGTGCCTAACTGAGCGGGAGTGAAGTTTTTAAGGCTGCCACCAAAGCCACCGATAGCAGTGCGTACTGCGCTTAATATTACTACGCTATTGTTATTAAATTTTGTCATTGTGTTCTCTTTATTATTTTTTTTGCTTGTATCCACTTTATTCTAAATGATATTAAAAGAGCAAAAGGATAAAGGTTGACTTTAATTCATCAAAACATAATTTTAAAATAAACTAAAGCTGCAGGCGTTGAGTTGATATACAACTTTGTAAATCATTTTATGTTTTTGCTTTAAAGAGATTTAAAAAGAGGATTTAAAAGGACAGGCACAAAGTATTTGCAAAACTCACATTAGCTACTACTGTTATTATATCCAGTGGTTGTTGGTTTTGTATTTTATGACACGCGCAAGAAAAAATCTCATTGATTTGGCCTCAACATCTTATTATCACTTAATAGCTAGATGCGTTAGGCGAGCTTTTTTGTGTGGTGATGATAAATACACAGGTAAAAACTTTGATCACCGCAGAGAGTGGCTAGTAGAACGTATAAAGTTGTTAAGTAGTGTGTTTGCCATAGAGATTGCAGCTTACGCAATTATGAGTAATCACTATCACTTAGTTGTAAATGTTAATAGAAAGCAGGCACTAGATTGGGCAGATAGTGAAGTAATTGAACGCTGGTATAGGCTTTATAATGGCCACGCTTTGGTGGATAGTTACTTAAAAGGCGAGCAGTTAGATAATGCGAGTTTAGTTTGCGTTAATGAAATTATAGCTAAATGGCGAGAAAGACTTTACGACATAAGCTGGTATATGAAAAACCTAAATGAATACATTGCCCGTGAAGCAAATAAGGAAGATAGCTGCACAGGTAAGTACTGGGAAGGGCGCTATAAATCACAAGCATTATTAGATGAAACCGCATTGCTTAGTTGCATGGCCTATGTCGATTTAAATCCTATTAGAGCAAACATGGCCGGTACGTTAGAAGACAGTGATTTTACTTCTATTCAAGAACGTATAGCGCAATTGACAGCCTTTACTAAAAATACGGTTCAAACAAATAACCCCTCAAAGCAAAAAGATAGTGTTCAAGATCAAAGTCAACCAAGTCAGCTAAAGCCATTTTGCGCTAACAACATAAAACACACTATACCTTTTGCGTTACTAGATTACCTAGAATTAGTAGATTGGAGTGGTCGTCAAATTTCTCCAAACAAAAAAGGATATATAAATAAAGCAATTCCTAAAGTGCTAGTTACTCTGAATATAGAAGAAGCACAATGGCTTGAATCGATTCAACGATTTAGGCATAAATATTCAAACTTTGCAGGGAGTAAACAACGATTAAAGCAGCAAGCCGCGAATAACGATGTTAAATGGTACAAAGGTGCAGGGTGAGCGCCACACCTTCAGCGATAACTTAACAACAACTTTAACAAACCGCCTTTGAAACTAACTTTACCTGCCTGATATCCCTACTAAACATATATCTACTAATAACTTAAATTATATAAACTAATAGAGCGTAGAAGTGAGAGGGAATTAGTAAATAACGATGACGAACTTTGAGGTTAAATAAACCAGGTAATATGTGCCTGTCCCATTTTAATCCTCCCATTTTAATCCCTTTTTAATATGCCTGTACCATTTTTACCATTTTTAATAAATAACTTCATGCCAATATTGCAATAAACACCGTTTATGGTATAAGACTGCCAGCTTTAGTTTACTCAATATAGTATGGATAATAGCAAGGGTGAACAAGCCAATTTAATCTATTGAATTTTTTGGACTTTTATCGAAAAACGGCGCCCAGTATTATCTTTAATATAAAGCCGCTTTGCAGCAACAGCACTTAACCAAACACACCGAATTTATTTTAGCCTACGGCTACACCTTAAATCATACGTACCGCACGAATGCTTATATGAGCACGTACCTGGGTATTTAGTATTAATTACACGCCGCTGGTGATGATCACGCTAGGCATGTCATTTTGTAAGTTAATTAATTCTAATCACACGGCTATGGCCGTAAATTTGTGTAACCAGTTTATAAGCTACAGCACTTTATAAACGTCAACGCTTTAAACGTAATCCAACAAAAGCGGCATTACCTCACATGCCAAGCTTTGCAAACAGCTATAAGTACTAAGCACTAGTTACTGCTTTAGGCTGCAATTCAATTTTAGTTATGTAATTAACAAGGTTAACAATGAACACCAATTTTAAAGAGCGTAAGCTTACTTATTTATCTGCTTGTTTAGTTTTCTTATTTACCAGCCAAACAAGCTCAGCCTTTGAGCAACCACCGCTATTTAATCAGGCTAATACAGCTATAGAGAGGGTTGCAGTGATAGGCTCGCGCCATGTATACAGCAGTAACTTTACGCCTTTAGAAACACCACAAGCTGAGCAAACAATCGATTTAGCAACGCTTGAAAATGCTGGCGCATGGGATTTAAACCAAGCATTGGATCTATCTGCTTCGGTTGCTAGGCAAAATAACTTTGGTGGCCTGTTAAATAATTTTGCTTTACGTGGTTTTACAGGAGATGAAAACCTCTCGAGTAACTACTTAGTTAATGGCTTTAATATAGGCTGGGGCTTGGGTGGTACGCGAGATCTGTCAAGTATTGCCTCGGTTGAGGTGCTAAAAGGGCCGCGTGCTGCGTTATTTGGTCGGGGAGAACCTGGCGGAGTGGTTAACTTAATAACTAAACGGCCAACATTTGATACCGCAGGCGAACTAAAACTTGCTGTTGCAAGTGAGGATACTTATAGGGCTGATATAGATTACACCACTGGGGTTTCTGATGATGTTGCAATTAGACTGATCGGTTTTTATGAAGATTCAAATAGCTTTAGAGACACCATTAAAAAAACCAAACAAGGCGTTAGCCCATCAGTAGCTTGGTATATTAACGACAATAGTGAACTGATTTACGAACTTGAATACAGTAAGCAAACAATACCTTTTGATAGAGGAGTGTTAGCAATAAATGGTGAGCTTGGGGTTATTCCTGCAAACCGATTTTTAGGTGAGCCGGGGGATGGCCCTATTACAGCACAAGTAATTGGCCATCAGCTTGAACTTAAGCATGATATTAATGACGACTGGAGTGTATTAATTGCTGCTAATTACCGTGATACTAAGTTAACAGGCTTTGCTACTGAGACTGGTTTTGCAGGTGTAGTGAATGATGAGGTTAATCGCTTTAGGCGTTATCGAGATTACAGTGCAAACTATAAGGTTTTACGCGGCGAAGTTACTGGCGATATTAATTTTGCAGGGTTTGAGCATCGTTTAACTATAGGGGCTGATACCGATAAATTTGAAAACGATCAGTTTTTACTACAGGTAAAGGGCGATCAATATATTAATGTATATAACCCAGAGTATGGTGCTTATGCGCTACCTGCACCCACCACTCATACTGATCGTATTGAAATTCAGCAATCATTGGGCGTATTTATACAAGATCAAATAAGTTTAACCAATAAGCTAGATATACGTCTTGGCGCGCGTTTAGACGATTTTAAGCAAACACTTAATAATCGTTTAACTAATACAGGGTATAAACAAACAGAATCGCGTATTAGTCCGCAATTAGGGGCTGTGTATGCGGTGTCTGACTTTATATCGGCTTATGCGGCTTATGGTGAAAACTTTCGTCCGCTTTCGGGTACCGACGCCCAGGGAAACGGCTTTAAACCAAACCAAACAACTTCAAAGGAAGTAGGCGTTAAGGTTAGTTTAAATAACGGTGCGCTGGTGGGCACCTTAGCCTTATTTAAAGTTGAGCAACAAAATATGTTGGTAGTAGACGATCCAACAGCATTTACCAGTGCCGCTATTGGGGAGGCGCAAAGTAAAGGGTTTGAAATTGATATAAATGGTCAACTAACGAATAACTTAAACCTGTGGGCGTCTTATGCTTATGTTGATGCAACAACCAAAAATTCATTTTACGATAGCAACTTTGGCCTAAATATAGCTGCAGGCAGCTCGCTGTTAAATATTCCTCAGCATCAATTGAGTTTACAGTTGGTAAAGTCGACAGAAGTGAATGGAAAAGCACTAAAATTGGGTGGTGGTTTACTTTATGTGGGAGATCGAAATGGCTTTTTTGGTACCGACTTTACACTGCCAAGTTATATAACTGCTCGGGCATTTATGCGTTACGCCGTATCAGACTCAATAACGCTAACAGGGGAGCTAGATAACTTATTTAATGAAACTTATTATATCAGCTCATTTTCAGACGCTTGGGTGCAACCAGGCACGCCTCGTAGTGTTAGATTTTCTGCCTCGTTTAAGTTTTAATACCTTACACGTATATTAAAAACGTATAACAGGCTGGTTAATATAAGCAGCCTGTTAGTTAATCTAGTATTGAGTAAGGTATTTTATTGTGGGTACTTTAATGGCTTGCTTTATCGCCCCAAATTTCTTCTAGGCGGTTGTCGCGCCCACAACGCCAGCGATAGGTATTGTAGCGAATAGGATTGTTTTTATAATAATCTTGATGGTAACTTTCATCGCCTTTAATTGGGTAAAAGGTACTGGTGTTTAGTATAGGGGTAACCACGGTTTTATTTGGGAACTGTTTGCTCACTGCTTGTTTAGATTGCTCTGCTAATTTGCGCTCTTGCTCGTTAGCTACAAAAATAGCGCTTAGGTAACTTGGCCCTTTATCGCAAAACTGGCCTTTAGCATCAAAGGGATCAATGTTTACCCAGTAATGGTCGAGTATAGCTTTATAGCTAACTATTGCAGGATCGTAAGTAATTTCTACAGCTTCATAATGACCACGATGATTGCCGTTATAAGTTGGGTTTTTAAGTTTACCTCCCGTAAAACCCGATATTACATCGGTTACACCTGCTAGCTTTTCAAAATCGCTTTCCATACACCAAAAGCAACCTCCGGCTAAAACGGCTTTTTCGGTTTTGTTTGCATGGGCGAGCGATGCATAAAATATAACGGATGATGTTAACGCTAAGGCTAATATTCTTTTCATAAAATCTCGCATCTGTTTGATGAATGTATAAATAAATATATTGGTATAGTTACTAGACCCGCTATTAGTAAAACGTATTTCATTTTTATTTGTAAGCCGCAACGCGCTTTAGTGAATGAGGCCGCTTTAATAAAACCCACTTTAAAGCCTAAACCCTATTTTTGAGACTAACGCAAAGCTTGTTAGCTAATTTTAAGAACAGTAAAACTAATAAAATGCTTATTGCCGGTGGATCACAACTAGGCATTAGCAAAAAGATAGCGGGTAGGTGCTTAGTACACAAGCTTATAAAATGTTAACTGCCAATACCGCTGGTGGGGGTATGTATTTAAAAAGTAGGGAAGTAAGATATTTAGCACAAATGGCGTTGACTGTGTGCGTACAGTGTTTGTTTTTATATAATAAACTTTATGTATAAATTCAGTTTTATAATAGGTTGTTATATATAAAGTTTTAACTTTAAATGGTGCCGGTTTACTTAGCTGGGTTACAATATTGCAGGTAACTGTATTTATATACAGTGGTTGTTTGGGGGTGTATAATATTACCTGTACTTATTAAAGTGCAGAATAGGAGTTTAATAAGAAATGGCTAGTGTATTAAACTCCTTATTCAGAGCTTATTTTATTTATACTTTATATTATTAGATTTAATGGACAAAGTTATGAGTAAAAAGAACACATCATGCTTTGTTGTGGGTGAGTATAGTTTAGCAATAGCGCTAACCGCATAGCGATGCTCCGTTTTAGTTACCAGTAATTATATAGTGCTCTGTTTATAGCAAAGCTATTTTTTGGGTAAGTTGCCTTAACATAGCATCGGCATTGGGAGATTGCTCGTTTAACCCGCTAATTAAAGTCATAAAGTAGCAGTCAATCATTACGCTTGCTTTTACGTCATCAATTTGAGTTTGCTGCTGAAATAATAACTGTTTAAACAGGCTTACTTGCTCACTAAAAAAGGTTGCTTGCCAAATAACATTACTGATAAGTATTTTACTAAATTCACTGTTTTCACAATAAAAATAATACAGGGGATGTGCATAATGACGCAGCTTTAATCTAGGAGAGTGTTGTTTATCGGATGCGCGAGCTTGATTAATTATAGCGGTAATTTGTTGCTGCATTCCGGCAATTAATAAGTCTATTTTATTTTCGAAATGACTAAATACAGTGCCCACAGCCACACCAGCAGCTGTTGCAATTTCTCGGGTTGAGGTATGCTCGTAACCTTGTAATAAAAATAACTCCCAAGCAGATGCTAAAATTTTATTACGTGTTCTCTGTTTTTTATCCATTATATTTGTGTATTGCTCTCTACTAGTTTTATTAAGTAATGTTTGTAAGTGCAAAATAAGTGTTTATAAAACTGCATTAAAAACAATTGAGTACCCTATTTTAAGCTTGAAAATGCTTATTGACTATTCGCTACTTACTAAATTAAGTAAATAGTAATTGAGTGCGCTCATTTTTATTGTGAGCATGCTCAATTAATAATCTGCATTGTTATTATTATAGCAAACATGTATTTGTTCATTCTACAGGTTCTAGTTTGTTTATCTAACTCTCAAGTTAGAGTTTATTGCCTTATTTAAGCGCATTAAAATAAACCAGTAGCCTGGTTATAAGCGATAATATTTACTCGCGTAAATGCTATAAAAATTAGCACAGTGTAATACTTAGGATATGTTGTTTAATAGCTGCATTTTAACTAAAATAACTTTATTTATAATGGTTGGTGTGTAAATGAATCAATTAACCGAAAAATCGATTGGCTGCCCTTATTGCGGCGAAACAATTGACGTTTTACTAGATGCTGCAGATTTAGACCAACAGTATATTGAAGACTGCCAGGTGTGTTGTAAGCCAATTATTTTTAAAGTTTTTGAAGATGCTGATGCTGAGCTTGGTGTTAATGTATACAGTGAAGATGATGCATTTTAACTTTTATAATCTCGCAGATTTAATTTAAAACCAAAAGGCTGCTTTTTATCAAAGCAGCCTTTTGGTTATTTATGTAAGCTAAAAAGTCGTTATTTATTTTGCTGCTCTCTTGCTAATTGGTTTGGCAATAACTGCTCTATAATTTCGCGAGCGGGAAGGGTGTAGCGCGTGCCGTCAAACATCACCGAAGTGAACTCGTTAATATTAGTAATCCCCGTTAGGGTCCAACCTTCGCCGCGCTCAGGGCAATAAACCGTGGTAGTGGGCTGTATTACTTTAAAATCGTCACTCATGGCTAATTACTCTCAATATATTGCTTGTTAATGCAGTATGGTAAGTTAATAATACTGTTATATAAAGTGCTATTTATTGCTTAATAGCTATTTTTACAAATACTGAATTTAAGTAGTAGGTAGCTCAAAAATTTATAATTTTGGTAATTGCATGTTTAAAACAATAACACTATCGCGAGTTACCTTGCGTTTAATAACTCACAAACATGGCGCAGCTTTGTTTGGCATTTTAAATCATCCTTTAGTGTCTCAATATAACGATTACCAAACACCGCTTAGCCAGCAACAGGTTAAGCAATTAATACAAAACGATATTAGCGGCTATTACGAAGGGGGTATATTGCGCTTAGCAATTGAGCATAACAGCAATGGCCAATTGTTAGGCTCTTGTGGTTTATACAAAATAAATACAGACAAGCAAACTGCTTTTATAGGTTTTGAGCTACACCCAGATTTTTGGCAACAAGGAATTATGCAAGAAGTGCTTTTAGGTTTTATGGCAGTAATGCCTGCATTACAATTAAAACATTTGTATGCTGAGGTGAGTACACACAACCAACGTTCACACGCTTTGCTAATAAAGCTAGGATTTACGCCAAAGTGTGGTGTAAAAAATAGTGATAACAGTTCACTTTGGTATAAATTATTATAGAGTTAACGTGCTACAATAGCCTGTTTAAATCTAAACGTTACCTCCGTAATTACTGTAATTATTTATAATTAAACCAAGAACACATCATACTTACTGTGGAGGAGCAATACCTTAGCAAAGGTGTTAAATTTATAAAGTAGCAGGGCAGTAGTAAATGCTAAGCGCTGATATTTATCTCAAATTACAATATCTGAGTTCATGACGACTTATCCGGTTCACTTAAATTGCACATTTGAGTTCGGCGTGTTTAACCTTTATGGTGGCTTTGGTCCGCTCTTATACAACCTACTATATGCAAGTGCACGTAACGTTATTTGAAATGACAGCTACAGAGCAAATTGATATAGCGTTTTCAAGGCCATTACTAAGAAGCACAATTAGCAATGAATTTATTAGCCATACGGTCTATCCAGATAAGCTAGTTGCTCTTGTTAATCAAGGCCATAAATGTGAAAGTAAATAAGTCGGGTTTTCGCCAAATAGTGTTGGCAAACCTAGGCATATGCAAACATTAGTAACCGAGATTGTAATGTTTAGGAGTGGGGTGATAGGACTGTATTGTGCACAAGAAATTTTACAGTGAGGATGTCATTTTATAACGCTAGAGAATGTAAGTACGCAAAGTCCACTACAAATTCAATTTAAAAAATGACGTAAGTACAACATTTGTAAATATAGTTTTAAGCGCCAAAATAGACATTCAAAGCAGCATGGCTGAGTGATGCTATAAACTTAAAACCAATAAAAAAGGCCTTGTTATGCTCTATAACAAGGCCTTTATAAAACTATGTTAGGCTTTAAAGTATATACCTAAAACCAATTGCGATGCCGTCATCTTCCGATTGTTCCATAAGTGCTTGTTGTTCTTTATTAGCACTTTCAAAGTCACCAAAATCTTTACGTGCTTCTATGTAAAGCTGGGTATTGTCGTCAAGTAAGTAATGAACACCAAAAACGGCAAATTGACGCTTAAATACATCGTTAGGATCGGCGTTAAAGTTAGGTTGAATTACGTAATCGTCGCCAGCATCAAAAAGGTTGTATGCAATAAATGGTCTAAAGTCATTATCGAAACGGTAAGATACAAATGTTTCTATACCAACTGCTTCTTTAATTAAGCGACCCAAATTGTCGGTATCATGGTTTTCATTTTTATTAATGTTAGCGGCAGCGTATAAACCTGGTGCGTTAATGTTACCCCAAATAATACCAGCGCCATAAATTATATCTTCTACTGAGCGAGTTGTGCCATCGCCAAAGTGTAAGTCAAACTCACCGCGGTTAATGCCGGCAGTTAATGTAAGCATATTGGTTACGTTATAAGTTACTGCGCCACCAAAAGTGTAATTAAACTCTACTTTTTGTGCTGTCGCATCGCCAGCTTCCCATTTTGTTTGGCACTGTGCTTCTGTAATATTGCTTACATCACAAGTGTAAAACTCACTGTTTTTTAGCTGCGTTTGTACGCTAAATTCAAAGTCGTTGTAAGTATTGCGATATTGCAGCGTTTTATCACCGCGACCGGTACCATTTACTGCGCCATCGTCTTTATTATATGTGTAAACACCTGCTGCGTTACCATCCCACACATAGCTGTAGTTGGTGGCGTAAACAACATCGAACCACGAACCCCATTGTTTACCAATGGTAATTTGACCATATTTATCATGCGATAAGCCGGCATAACCTAAGCGGTTATATAAAAACTCATCTTGAATAGATTCAAAACGGTTATTATAAACAATATCACTGTTACCAACAGGGTTTACACCCCATTCAATTAAGGCCAGTGCTTCCCAATCATTTTTTAATTGGCGTTTAAAAGCAAAGTTAACGCGAGGCACCATTTACTATTTCAGTTTGGTTTTGGGTATTGATCGCACGAACGTCAATATAACCACCAATAGAGACAGCATTTTTATCGTCTTTATAAACTTCTACTGCTGATACAGCTGGAGCCGCTAAAATACTTACGCTTAGTAGAGTTGCTAACTTGTTATTTATCATTTGTTGCCTTGTGTAAATTTGATGCTTTTTTATTGGGGTATATCTGTGGGATTGAAGACTAACAAAGCAATAATATGCTCAAAAGTGAAAAATAATCACCTGCAATAAACAAAATAAATGGCAAATATTCACCAAGCGTTAATTTTGTTTTTGTGGTGTTGCTTTTTTTAATGCTTTGAGTTGCTGGGTAGTTGTTTGGTATTAGAAATTAAAAAAATAAAGGTGAGTTTTTTTCAAGTTGGCTAAAACTGAAGGGTAGTGCAAAAGCTCTAAGTGGCTTTTATATCATCAATATATACAAAAATATTTTTAATAAAAACTAAATGCGACAAACAAGCTAACAAACAGGTTAAACAGTTGTATTAAATAATTTTGCAGGCGTTAACAACGGCGAATGAAATTCAGTCAGCAAAAATTTATTAATTAAATACGCACCAGCAGCAATATCAATTGCTGACTGATGTTGTTTTTGGATACAAATATAAGGAGGTGCTAACTTTTCAAAATTGAAATTTGTTTAATTATGCGGCAATTTAATCGCTTTGTAAGGTGCGTTACCTAGTGTGCGTTAAGTAATATTTTACAACTTAATTATAGTTATTAAAGCAGGCTCTTATTTGCGTATTTAGCCTTTAAACTTTCATAGAAAAAACGATGAATTTGGTTTAAACTGCGCGCAATTAAAATACATCATGTCTCCCTTGGAGGGTAGCGCTATTATTAGTACAGCTAACATCACCATGCAATTTGGTGCTAAACCATTATTTGAAAACATCTCAGCAAAATTTGGCGACGGCAACCGTTACGGTTTGATCGGTGCTAATGGTTGCGGTAAATCAACATTTATGAAAATTCTAAGTGGTGAGCTTGAGCCGTCTTCGGGTAACGTTAGCACTGATCCAAATGAACGAGTTGCTAAACTAAACCAAGACCAGTTTGCGTACGAAGAGTATTCTGTAATTGATACTGTGATCATGGGTCACAAGCAGTTATGGGAAATTAAACAAGAACGCGACCGCATTTACTCTTTAGCTGAAATGAGCGAAGCGGATGGCATGAAAGTAGCAGATTTGGAAACTGAATTTGCCGAAATGGACGGTTACTCTGCAGAATCTAAAGCGGGTGAGTTGTTATTAGGTGTAGGTATTGCTACTGAGCAACACTATGGCCCTATGTCAGAAATTGCGCCAGGTTTTAAATTGCGTGTACTTTTAGCACAGGTACTGTTTTCAGATCCTGAAATAATGCTACTCGATGAACCTACTAATAACTTGGATATTTATACAATCAAGTGGTTAGAAGATGTATTGAACCAACGCGATTGCACCATGATAATAATATCGCATGACCGCCACTTTTTAAACTCGGTTTGTACCCACATGGCCGATATTGATTACGGTGAGCTGCGTATTTATTCAGGTAACTACGACGAATACATGTTTGCTGCAACGCAAGCACGTGAGCGTCTGTTAAGTGAAAACGCCAAAAAGAAAAACCAAATTGCTGAACTTCAACAATTTGTATCACGTTTTTCTGCTAATGCGTCAAAAGCTAAGCAAGCAACGTCGCGTGCTAAACGTATCGACAAAATTCAGTTAGATGAAGTTAAAGCGTCATCACGTCAAACGCCATTTATTCGTTTCGATCAAGAAAAACAATTATTCCGTAATGCGTTAGAAATGACTAACCTTAGCCAAGGTTTTGGCGACAACACTTTGTTCTCTGGCCTTGAAGGTTTAGTAGAAGTAGGTGAACGCATTGCTATTATTGGCGAAAACGGTGTAGGTAAAACAACACTGTTAAATACCTTTGCTGGGCGTTTAGCACCTAAGTCGGGTGAGTTTAAGTGGTCTGAAAATGCCAATATTGGTTATTACGCGCAAGATCATGCAGATGAATTTGCCACCGGTATGAACTTATTTGAGTGGATGGAGCAATGGCAGCAAGAAGGCGACGACGAGCAAGTGGTGCGCAGCTTTTTAGGCCGTATGTTGTTCTCTCAAAACGATATTAAAAAGTCGGTTAAAGTAATATCGGGTGGTGAGCAAGGCCGTATGTTATTTGGTAAAATTATGATGCATAAACCAAATATATTACTAATGGATGAGCCAACCAACCACATGGATATGGAATCTATTGAAGCACTTAACTTAGCACTTGAAGCCTACGAAGGTACTTTATTGTTTGTGTCTCACGATCGCCAATTTGTATCATCGGTTGCTACGCGTATCTGGGAAGTTAAAGACGGTAAGGTTATTGACTTTAGAGGTACCTACGCTGAGTACCTAGCAAGTAAAGAGGCGTAAATAGCGCTTTACTGCTAACTTTAAAAAGCCATGTTTAACATGGCTTTTTTTGTTTTTGTTAGTCGCAATTTAATGACTTTTGGGTATAATACCCGCCATAAAAGCGGACATAAGTCCGCTAGTTAAAATAGTATATTACTGAGGAGTATTTATGAAAGTTGGCATTATTATGGGTTCTAAATCAGATTGGCCAACCATGGAACATGCGGCGCTCATGCTAGAAAAATTTGGCATTGAGTACGAAACAAAAGTAGTTTCTGCCCACCGAACTCCTCAACTCCTTGCTGATTACGCAAGCTCAGCAAGTGACCGTGGTATTAAAGTTATAATTGCAGGCGCAGGCGGCGCGGCCCATTTGCCGGGTATGGCAGCTGCATTTACCTCATTACCAGTACTTGGTGTGCCAGTTAAATCAAAAGCGCTTAATGGTATTGATTCGCTACTTTCTATTTGCCAAATGCCTAAAGGTGTTGCGGTAGGGACATTAGCTATTGGTGAGCCTGGCGCTGCAAATGCAGGTTTACTTGCAGCGCAAATTTTAGGGTGTCAAAACCCTGAAATATTCGCAAAAATTGAAGCGTTTCGTAAAGAACAAACCGACACTATTTTAGCTAACCCTAATCCTGCAGAGTAATAATGACTATTTTAATTTTAGGTGCAGGGCAATTAGCACGCATGATGAGCCTTGCTGGCGCGCCACTTAATTTAAACGTGGTTGCGTACGATGTAGGCAGCCAAAAAATTGTGCACCCACTCACAGGCGAAGTTTACTCAACCACATTAGAGCAAGCCATAGCAAACGCAGATGCAATTACTGCTGAGTTTGAGCATATACCTGACGATGTATTAACACTTTGTTGTAATAGCAATAAGTTTTATCCGGGTAAAGCGGCCATTAAAACTGGTGGCGATCGCCAAATCGAAAAAGCACTACTAGATAAAACAGCTGTAGCGTGCGCACCGTATCAACTTATTACTGAAAAAGCGCACCTTGAGCTTGCGGTTAAAAACCTAGGTAAACCTTTAGTTATTAAAACCTGTCAAGCAGGCTACGATGGTAAAGGCCAATGGCGATTAAAGTCTGACGATCAAATTGATGAAATTTGGGCTCAAATGTCTGATTTTATTGCCTCAGGCACAGCACATGCACCTCATACTATTATTGCTGAAAAAATGATTCCGTTCGATCGTGAAGTATCTATTATTGGTGCACGCGATAAACACGGTAATGTTGCAATTTATCCGTTAACCGAAAACCAGCACACCAATGGTGTATTAACCTTATCGGTAGCAGGTTTAAATAATAGCCATGTAGAGCAGCAAGCTATTGATGCCTTTACTAAATTAGCGAATGAGCTTAATTATGTGGGTGTATTGGCAATTGAGTTTTTTGACGTTAAAGGCACTTTACTGGTAAACGAAATTGCCCCGCGTGTACACAACTCAGGCCACTGGACACAGCAAGGTTGCCATTGCTCGCAGTTTGAAAACCATATGCGTGCGGTTGCAGGGCTGCCTCTGGGTAATACTGAGCTTAAACACGCCACTGCGATGATAAATGTGCTTGGCCAAGCCAGTATTCCTACTGCAGTTTTAGAAGTGACTGATGTAACTAGTCATTGGTACGGTAAAACAGTAAAACCAGGGCGTAAAATGGGTCATATTAATGTCTCAGCTCAAAGTCTACATCAACTAGGTGAACGCTTAACTGAACTTAGCGAGTGTTTACCAGAACAAGCCTACCCAGGTATTTTAGCCACGAGTACATCTTTGATACTCAACTAAAAATAAGCAATAAATTGGGACATCTCAATTTATTGCTTAACGCCAAAGGCTACACCTATGTTTAACCCTAAATACCGCAATGTTGTGTTTGCATTTTTAATGGCACTATTAATGTCGGGCTTTATGTCTTTTGTGATCTCATTATTTAACGTGGGAATGGTCGATAATATTATAACTATATGGCTCAAAGCATGGGTATTTGCATTTTCTATCGCATTTCCTACAGTTATTCTAGTTGCACCTTTAGTACACAAGTTAACTGATAAAATAATTCGAGCGTAATACAGCATGCCATTAACACTCAAAAAGCCATTGTTTTTAATTCTTTTAGCATTATGTATCACTCCTTTTATTGGCGCTGGTAGTGCACTGGTAATAGGCGCTGCTTTTGCTATGACATTAGGTAATCCGTTTGCCGAGCTTTCGCAAAAAGCCAGTAAGTGGATGTTAAAAGCAGCGGTGGTCGGGCTTGGTTTTGCCGTTGACTTTAATCAGGTAATTGAAGTGGGTAGCAGCTCTTTAGTGCTCACTATTGTGAGTATTACCGCAATAATTGGCTTAGGTGAAATACTTACCCAAGTATTTAAACTTAACCGCAATACCGGCGTATTAATTTCATTTGGCACTGCTATTTGTGGTGGCAGTGCTATTGCAGCTATGGCACCGGTAATTAAAGCAAAAGATCATGAAGTGGCTGTGGCACTTGGCGTAGTATTTATGCTCAATGGCGTGGGCTTACTGTTGTTTCCGGCCATTGGCCATTATTTTAATTTAACCGAGCAGCAATTTGGCATGTGGGCTGCTTTAGCTATTCACGATACCAGCAGTGTTGTAGGTGCATCCGCTACTTATGGCGCTGTGGCACTAAGCATTGCCACCACAGTAAAATTAACCCGCGCTATGTGGATCATTCCTTATACTGCGCTTGCTGGGGTGTTTTTACGCTCAGATGAAAAAGCCAGTATTCCACTATTTATTGTTGGCTTTGTACTCGCCGCACTTATTAATACTTATTTGCCACAGTTTTCACCTGTATGGAGCGTTATTAATATAGTTGCTAAACAATTGCTTATAGTTACATTATTTTTAATTGGTAGTGGCCTATCATTAGCAGTACTAAAACAAGCCGGACTTAAGCCCTTTATAATGGCAATTTTATTATGGATAGTGGTAAGTAGTGTTATTTTATTATTAATTTTAGATGGGTTGATATAATGAAAGGTAATTTAAGTAGTATTACTTTGGGTAGTACGTTGTTTTGTTTACTGCTAAGCAACTACGTTGTAGCGGCGCAACTGCGTGTTGCCACCTTTAATGTAAGTATGGATGCAACTAACTATACACCAAGAAAAACCCCTGTAAAAAGCGATTCTTTGGTTAGCGCGCTTAAAGCAGAGCATTCACAAATTAAAAATATTGCCGAAATAATTCAACGTGTTCGCCCCGATATAATACTATTAAACGAGTTTGACTATGTGCCAAAAGAGCAGGGTATAGCGTACTTTAAAAGCCATTATTTAAACGTGAGTCAAAATAATCAAGCGGCAATAGACTATCCTTATTTTTATATTGCGCCGGTTAATACCGGTTTAGCCACTGAGTTTGATTTAGATAACGACGGTAAAAAAATAGGAATAATGGGCGACGCTCACGGTTTTGGTTTTTTTGAAGGCCATTACGGTATGGCCGTTTTATCTCGTTATCCAATCGATTTAGATAAAGTACGAACGCTGCAAACTTTTAAATATAAAGATATGCCTAATGCGCAAATGCCTATCGATCCAACCACAGGCAAAAACTGGTATAACGAGCAAGAATGGCAAAACATTCGTTTGAGCTCAAAATCTTTTTGGGATTTACCCATATCAGTTAATAATAAAACGGTACACATACTTGCATCGCACCCAACCCCGCCGGTTTTTGATGGCTTAGAGGACAGAAACGGTAAGCGTAACCATGATGAAGTAAGGTTAGTTGCAGACTACATTAATAATGCCGATTATATTTATGACGATAAAGGTAAAAAAGGCGGTTTAAATGCTCAGTCTCGGTTTGTTATTTTAGGTGACTTAAATGCCGCCCCTGAGGGTGATAAACAGCGAACTATAACTACAGATCAGCTACTTAAGCATCCGCTTGTAAACGCCAGTTTTATACCGCAAAGTGCTGGCGCAAAAGAGCAATATCCACAGCACAGCCATGCTAAAAATTACAGTGCAAGTTGGCAAGCACGGGTTGACTATGTTTTGCCATCGCATTATGGGTTAAAAATTATTGATGGTGGGGTATTTTGGCCAACTAAAAATAGCCAGCTATACCGCTTAATTAAAGACAGAAATGCGTCGAGTGATCATCGACTAGTTTGGCTAGATTTACGCTTAGAATAAGCAACCTAACTCAGTTACACCGGCGTTTGTCTTAAAAAATTGCAATCACCAAAGTGCTTCTGCTTAAATACGGCTTAATTATAATTACCGTTAAGAAGCACTATGATTTTTAATATCTCATCGTCCAAAACATTAATAGCACTGGCTGTTGCCTCAAGTGTTTTTTTAGCAGGGTGTCAAGCAACTGCATCATCTTCAACAGCTACGCAAAATAATGTAACAACGTCTCCTGTTGCTGCCGTTGTTAATATCCCCGCCGATATGGGCTCTACTAAAATAACGTTAGAGCAAGCTATGGCCCATCCCGATTGGCTTGGACGTCAACCAGAGCGCGCATTTTGGGGCAGTGATTCTGCTACCATTATTTATGCACGTAAAGAGCAAGGTAATGAGTTACGTAACTTATTTAGCCAATCAATTACAAGCCAAAGCGCAGAGCAAATAGCACTTAATAAACTGCACACTGTAGGTGCAAATAAAGCTGTTTATTCAAAAAATAAAGCCCTGCAAGCCTATGTATTTGAGGGTAATATATTTGTAAAAAGCGTTACAACAGGTGCAATTCAACAAGTAACGCATACCTCTAGCACTGAATCTAAGCCACAATTTTTAAATGATGGCAGCTTAGCTTATCGTCAAGGTAATACATTTTTTAAAGTTGACTTAAGCTCAGGCTTAACCACTGAAATTGCTAATTTAAAACTGGCAGATAAGCCCCAGGGCATTACAGAACCAAGCAGTTATATTGCTAAAGAGCAGCACAAACTTATTGATTACATAGCGCTAACGCATAAAAACAATAAAGATAAACAAGCACGCAAAGCACAGCTTAAGCAGCAAAATAGCTCAATTGCTAATACTGAGTTTTATTTAGGCAAAGGTAATAGTGTAAAAGACGTGCAGTTATCGCCAAATGGTGATGCTTTATTAGTGGTAGTGCAAGAGCAAAGAGATTGGCGCGATGATAGCGATATAATGCCAAATTATATTACCGATGATGCCCGCATTGAACCTAAAAAAGCGCGCCGCCGAGTAGCTGACGAAAAGTCGCAAACCTCAGAGCTGGTATACATTAATTTAAACGATAAAAGTCAAAATACCTTAAGCTTTGATACCCTACCGGGCTTTGATGAAGACGTATTAGCAGCGGTTAAAAAAGAAAACTATGCCCGTGATGGTAAAACGTATAAGTCTAAAAAAGCGCCGCGTGGTATAAATTTAATTAGCGATTGGGGCTGGGATCAAAGCCCTATAATTTGGAACGACGACGGCTCAAACGTAGCAATAATGCTAGAAGCGTGGGATAACAAAGATCGCTGGTTAGCAACCGTCGATTTTAAAAATAATAAGTTAGTGTCGCAACATCGTTTACATGACGACGCTTGGATAGCCTATGCTTTTAACGATTTTGGCTGGCTACACAACTCTAACACCTTATATTATTTATCAGAGCAGTCGGGTTACAGTCAGCTTTATAAAAAGCCGTTAAATGGTAAAGCAACAGCGCTAACAACAGGTAAGTTTGAAGTATCTAACCTTACGCTTACCGACGATAACAGTGCTATTTATTATAAAGCTAACGTTGAACACCCAGGCCTATACGAAATTTACCGTGTAAATCCACTAACCGGTAAAAACGAGCAAGTAACCGACCTTAATGGCATGACCGACTATACACTTAGCCCTGATCAAACCAAGCTGTTGTTAAAGCACTCAACAATTATGTTACCAACTGAGTTGTATGTGGCTGATGCAAAAGCAAACACACAGGTTACCCGGTTAACACATACGGTTTCGGATGAGTTTTTAGCTAAAAAGCTAACAGCCCCTAAAATAATTGCAGTGCCATCTAGCCATACTGATCAACCTATTTACGCAAAAGTGTACTATCCGGCTGATTATGTAGAGGGCGAAGTGGGTAAAAAGCGTAAAGCGGTTATTTTTAACCACGGTGCAGGTTACTTACAAAACTCGCACTTGGGCTGGTCTGGGTATTTTCGTGAGTTTATGTTTCATTCTTTATTAGCTGACGAAGGTTATGTAGTAATGGATATGGATTACCGCGCATCTAAAGGCTATGGACGTGATTGGCGTACGGCAATTTATCGTCAAATGGGTACACCCGAAACCCAAGATTTAGCTGATGGGGTTAAATGGATGGCAGAAAATGCCAACGTAAATACGCAAGCTGTAGGCACGTATGGCGGCTCTTATGGCGGCTTTATGACCTTTATGGCGTTATTTACCGCGCCAGAATTGTTTCAAGCGGGTGCTGCACTTCGCCCCGTTACCGATTGGGCTCATTATAATGCGCCTTACACGGCAAATATATTAAACCATCCGGATGTTGATCCAATTGCATATGAGCGCAGTTCGCCTATTTACTATGCAGAGGGTTTAAACAAACGCTTATTAATTAATGCGCCTATGGTTGACGACAACGTGTTTTTTCAAGATACGGTTAGATTAGTACAGCGTTTAATTGAGCTTGAAAAAGAAAACTTTGAAACGGCTATTTTTCCGGTAGAGCCGCACGGTTTTGTGCAGCCATCGAGCTGGTTAGATGAATATCGCCGTATTTATAAACTGTTTAAAGAAACCCTGTAACGATTAATAACAAGTTACACCTAAAACGCCACTTTTAAGTGGCGTTTTTTATATTTAGTTTTTGTTTTTAATGTAGTTAACTAATAAAGGTGCAGCTAATAAAGTACCACCAATAGCACCAATTAAGTGCGCGTCAATTGCAACGGTTGAGTTTATAAGCTTACCAATATCGGCATTAGGACCATTTAGCTGCTCAAATATTATTTTAAGCCACACCCCAATAAACAATAAATAGCCCGACTTAAGCTCAAGTGTTGTATCTTTAACTGCGCCCCAAATAATAACGCCATGTAACAGTGCGCTTAGCCCAGTGTAAATATAAATACTGGGGCAAAACCAGTAAACACCTAAGCCGCACCACAGAGCCAATAAGCTAATATTAATAGCGTAGCGTTTAGGCGACGTATATTCGCCATGTAGTAACCAAATTAAAATAATACCGCCGCAGTTTAGCGCCAAATGTGCCCAGTTAGCATGAACAAATTGGCTGCTAAAAACTCGCCACAATTCGCCCTGACTAACTAAATCGCGATTAAATTCGAGTAAGTCATTTAAATCAAAAGTAGCAAAAGTAACGCTTAGCAGCATTAAAAATAAAGGAGGGAGTAAATAACGAGGTTGCACTGGTAAATTAAGCATTTAATTGTAATTTTTAGTATTAATTTTTGCATATTGTGCCTGTTTAACTTTAAGATGCCAATTAACTCCTGATAATTTAGGTTATTTACTCTTTATGAACTTTAAACATCACGCATTACTTGCTATTACATTATGTGCAACGTCTTTTCCTTTATTTGCACAACCCCTTACTCAAATTGAAACGCGCGAGCCAGAAGCCGCAACCGGCCTAGTACATAAACAAGCCGTGAGCGGCAATAAATATATGGTGGTTGCAGCTAACCCGTATGCATCTCGTGCTGGGCAGCAAATATTAGCGCAAGGCGGCAGCGCTGTTGATGCTGCAATAGCAACGCAACTGGTACTGACTTTAGTAGAACCACAATCGTCAGGTATTGGTGGCGGCACCTTTATGCTGTACTACAACAAAGTAAACAACAAATTAACCAGTTTTGATGGCCGTGAAACTGCACCAGAAAACGCCGACGAAACATTGTTTTTAGATAAGCATGGCAAAGCCGTGAAGTGGATTGAAGCCATAGTAGGTGGACGCTCAGTAGGTGTGCCAGGGGTTTTACATGCCTTTGCTAACGCACATAAACAATACGGTAAACTACCTTGGGCTGATTTATTTAAACCAGCCATTGAGCTTGCAGAGCAAGGCTTTGAGGTTTCGCCGCGATTACACGGTTTACTGCAGCGCCAATTAAACCCTGGCGTAATGAGCATGCCAGTAATTAACGACTACTTTTTCCCAAACGGTAAATTAATTGCGATAGGTAGCATCAAAAAAAACCAGCCATTAGCTAATTTATACAAAGAGATTGCTAGTAATGGTATTGATGCATTTTATAAGGGCGCTAATGCCAAACAAATGGTTAATGCGGTACAGCACTCTAAAATAGCGCCTGGCAAATTAAATGAGCAAGATCTGGCTAATTACACTAGCAAAGAGCGCGAGGCGGTATGTATTGAGTACCGTGTTTATAATGTATGTTCTATGGCACCACCCAGTAGCGGCGGGGTAGCTGTGCTGCAAATGCTTGGCTTATTAGAGCATAAAAACATGGGCGCACTGCCAGTAAATGGTGAGCAAGCACTGCATTACTTTAGCCAAGCATCAAGAATTGCGTTTGCCGATAGGGATGTTTACATGGGCGATCCCGATTTTACCCAAGTACCTACCAAGGAGTTATTAAATAAAGACTATATAGCCACACGTGCAAAACTAATTACCGAGCAAGATATAACAGCCGTTGCTGGTAACCCAGTTGATTACTTAAGTTATGCCAAAGATGACTCGTTCGAATTGCCATCAACCAGCCATGTGTCGATTGTAGATAGCCAAGGTAATGCAGTGTCTATGACCAGTTCAATCGAAATGGCTTTTGGCTCAACGGTAATGGTAAATGGTTTTATTTTAAATAATCAGCTGACTGACTTTTCATTATCGCCGCGTAAAAACGGCCAGCTTGTAGCAAACCGAGTTGAAGCTGGCAAGCGCCCGCGCAGCTCTATGTCGCCAGTAATGGTATTTAATAAAGATGGAAGTTTACGTTTGGTTGTCGGATCTCCTGGCGGAAGCCGTATTATTAGTTACGTTGCGCAAGTGGTAATTGGCGTGCTTGATTGGGATTTATCTGTTCAAGAAGCAATTAATCTACCACGTACTACTAATCGTAACGACTACACTAGCCTTGAAAAAGGCACTGCGCTTGAAGCATTAGCGCCAGCACTTAGCAAGCGTGGTCATAATGTTAGAATTTTAGATTTAAATTCTGGTTTACATGCAGTTGAAGTAAAAAACAACACATTAATAGGCGGCGCCGATCCTCGCCGTGAAGGGGTGGCTTTGTCTGATTTAACTGATAAAAGCGCCACTTTAAAATTCTAAATTATGTATAATACAAATGCGCTAAGCTAGTGTTTAAAATTAGCGCATTTATATATTCTCAATGGTCTGACAAGGTTAAATAGCATTGCAATTTAGCCTTTAACACCGATAATGGCAGATCATAACTTAAGACTAAGTAAAGCTTGGAAATATGACTACAAATACCGATCCAAATTATCTTTATATTCATCATTCTGGCCCCGGCCTTCTTGAAACGCCATTACTCAATAAAGGCAGTGCATTTAGCCAAAAAGAACGCGAAAACTTTAATATTGCGGGTTTACTGCCTCCTCGTTATGAAACAATCGAAGAGCAGGTAGAGCGTTGTTACCAGCAGTATTCTAGTTTTACCGACAATCTTAATAAGCATATTTATTTACGTGCAATTCAAGATAATAACGAAACACTTTATTATCGTTTAGTGCGTGATCATATTGAAGAAATGATGCCAATAATTTACACCCCAACAGTGGGTGATGCCTGTGAAAAATTCTCAGATATATATCGCAGCGCACGTGGATTATTTATTTCATATGAAAATCGTTTTCAAATAGACGACATTTTACGCAATGCCACCAAAGGTAAAGTAAAAGTAATTGTGGTAACCGATGGTGAACGCATTTTAGGCTTAGGTGACCAAGGTATTGGTGGCATGGGTATTCCTATTGGTAAGCTATCTTTGTATACCGCATGTGGTGGCATTAGCCCTGCGTATACATTACCGGTAATGCTAGATGTGGGTACAAATAACGAGAAGCTATTAAACGATCCTATGTATATGGGTGCGCGTCATAAGCGTATTACTCAAGATGAGTACGATGAGTTTTTAGACTTATTTATTAAAGCAATCAAGCGTCGCTGGCCAAATGTATTACTACAGTTTGAAGACTTTGCTCAGCCAAATGCGATGCCACTGCTGAAACGTTACCGCAATGAAATTTGTAGTTTTAATGACGACATTCAAGGCACAGCTGCAGTAACTGTTGGCTCATTGCTTGCTGCGTGTAGAGTTAAAAACGAACGCCTAGCAGATCAAAAAGTAGTATTTGTTGGTGCTGGCTCTGCGGGTTGTGGTATTGCTGAGCAAATTGTAAGCCAAATGGTTTTTGAAGGTATTAGCGAAGCGCAAGCACGCAGCCAGGTATTTATGGTTGACCGCTTTGGTTTGTTATCGGAAGGTATGGAAGGTCTACGCGACTTTCAGCAAGTTTTAGCGCAACCACAAGCTCGTTTGAGTGAATGGACGTACAGCGGCGAATTTGCGTCATTACTTGATGTAATGCATTGCTCTAAACCCGATATTTTAATTGGTGTTTCGGGCCAACCTGGTTTATTTACCGAACAAGTAATACGCGCTATGTATTCAGGTTGTGCACAACCTATTATTTTCCCATTAAGTAACCCGTCAAAACAGGTAGAAGCACACCCAATAGATATTATTAACTGGACCGAAGGTAAAGCACTTGTTGCTACAGGTAGCCCATTTGCCACAGTTGAATATAATGGTGAGCTTTTCCCAATTCCGCAGTGTAACAACAGTTATATTTTCCCGGGAATTGGTTTAGGGGTTATAGCTGCAAAAGCAACGCGTATTACAGATGCTATGTTAAGTGTTTCTAGCGAAATGCTGGCTGAATCATCGCCGCGTGCAAACACAGGTAAAGGAAGTTTATTGCCGGCACTTACAGAAATTGAAACCCTAAGTAAACGTATTGCATTTGCTGTAGGCAAAAAAGCGATTGAAGAGGGCGTTGCTCTTGATATTTCTGACGACGCACTATGGGCTGCTATCGATAAAAACTACTGGTTACCTAAGTACCGTAACTATAAGCGCAGTAGCATTTAAAGCTGCAACTTAGTATTTAGTAATAATTAAAAAACAGGCTACGGCCTGTTTTTTGTACTTGTTCATCTGTAATTAACCACTTAAAGTGTTTAATAAGCTTAATATATAGCAGGCTGTAAATACTTTTTGTATTAAATTAGTGACCAATAAAGGATTGCGAATTTAATAAAGTTAGTAATATAACCAGTTGTTACGGTTAATATAAAAGGATTCACTTATGAAAACGTTTACTTTATTTTTAGGTGCAGCACTGAGCTTTAATGCATTTGCTGCGGCCACACCCGATACACCGCATATTTATGTTAAAGGTGAGGCAACAATTACCACCATGCCAGACCATGTATTATTAAATGTTGGCATTACCGAAATAGATAAAGATTTAATTGCTGCAAAAAATAAAACCGATATAACCATGGCTAAGGCAATAAAATTAGTAACAGCATTAGGTGTAAGTGATGCAGATATTAATGCCGGGCAAATATCAATAAACCGAGAAAGCCAATATAATCGTGAAAGCGGTGAGCAACAATTTAAAGGTTTTAGGGTTAGCAGATCTTTAACGGTTAAGCTTAATGCCATTAATAAATATCCCGAGTTACTACAAAACTTAGTAAACAATGGTATTAACGAAATTAACCATACGCGTTTTTTAGCAAGCAATTACGATGAACTCTACAAAAAAGCGCAAAAACTGGCTATAAAAGATACTCGCGATGCAGCTAAAGAATTTAGCAGTGAGTTTGGCGTAGAGTTAAAAGGCTTATATAGCGCATCTATGCAGCCATTAAATGTGCAATCAGCCCCTTATATGCGCGCCGAAAAAGGGATGCTCTCAGATAGTACACCGAGTAATTATGTACCCGATGCCTATCATGCAGGTGAAATCATTATAACTGCATCTAGTTATGCAGTTTATTATATAGATTAAGTTTATACATTACTGGCGCTTAAAACGTGCCAGTAATGTATCACCTTGTTGCTTACTAATACGGGCAATTGATTTAAGCATATTATTAATTTCCTGCCTGTCGTACTCATTCGTTACGTGCTCGTTAATGTCATCAACAATAGCATTTAAATAATTAAATAAACTTTCCCTCGCCGCTGAATTTTCGTGAGCAACAAATAAAATATTTTTAAATGCTTCTAACACATTGGTCATTACGTACGCATCGCCTTTAGCGTAATTACGTAGCGGTGTAAAATTATCATGCAGTAATTCATCAAAGCGGGTTTCGTGTATATATAATAATGGCGTATCTTTGCTGTGTTTAAAGCTGTAATTAATATCACTTATTGAAAGTCGTTTAATTAATAAAATACTCAACATATCAATGGCTTTAACTGCTGTACCCGGATCGTTTATGCCTGGGCTCATCGCTTTAACGGCTATTTCTGATATTTGCGTTAAACCATAACGATAATGGTCGCTAATATACTCTTCTATATAAAAAATAAAACAGCTTAAAATTTTAGTAATTAACTCATCATTACTTGAAATATCTTTATTACACTTTAAAAATGGATAACCTTTAACTGTAAAATAACCTTGTTTAACAGTGATATAAAGCTCAATTTCTTCTGCAGATAATAAGGCGCAAAGCTTATCGGTGTGCACTCCTTTGTAGTAGCCTTCAGTTTGACTATTTATAGAATGCCAATCAGTAAAGTCGGGAAGATTTTTAAGCGGCGCTTCTTGCTGACTTTTAATAATGGTTTTAATTTCACTTTTTGTTTGGCTAAATAAACCATTTAAAACATTATCTACTTGAATAGCGCGAGATATAGAGTGAATAAAAAATACGAATAGCCCTAACGAAATCAAACCAAAAATAAGCGCAAATAATACCCCAAGTGCCGGTATAGCCATGGCGCCATTCTCGAGTTTATTAATATTTATAAGCATAATTACTGAGTAAATAATACTGCCTAAATAAAAACCTAATACCAGTTGGTGAGATTTCCGGGTTATTAATCCAGGTACTACACGCGGCGATAAACTGGCACTGGCTGAGTTTAATACCACCATTACCATTGAAAAACTAAACACAGTTAACGAAATAATACTGCCGGCTAAGGTACTTAAAACAGTTCGCGCATTTTCGGCGCTATCTACTAATACTACAGATATAAACGACTTTAGCTTTTCAATAATGGGCATATATTCAACCGACATCGTAATAACCGCAAAGGTTAAAAATGCAATTGAAAGTAAAGAAGGGTAAAAGCCAATACTATTTATCATTTCTCGATAACTGTCGGCTACTTTGCGAGGTACAAACATAAAATCCTTATGCTTTATTGTATAAGAGTATTATTAATACTTTAGCATAGTTGTAAACTAAACTTCTGATAATGAAGGTTAACTTGTGTGTTATTATTGCCAAAAATATTAGGATAATACTGTGATCATTTCAACATACGCTGCATTACTTGCATTTTACTATATTTACTTAAGCTTTAACGTAATAAACGTGCGCAGGGCAGCGCAAATATCACTTGGTGAAGGCGAAAATCCACAGTTGCAACGGGCAATCCGTGCCCATGGTAATTTTATGGAATATGTACCGTTTGCTATTATTTTGCTTTTTTTAGCAGAATATCAGGGGTTAGCGAGTCATTATTGCCATGCACTTGGTGCAATGTTGCTTATAGGCCGCGTTTTTCATAATTTTGGCATAGTAGAAAAAAACCTAAAGTACCGCCAAATTGGTGTTATAGCTACATTTTTAACTATGCTTATAAGTGCTTTAGTTATTTTATTAACCTGCTTTAGTTAAATTTAATAGTATGAATAACAAAATATTTATTATTGGTTTACCCCGTACAGGCACTACAAGTGTTTGCCATGCTTTTTTAGAGTTTGGTATACCAACAGCGCATACTGCTTACACAAACAATTGTTTTGATAACGCCCATGCAATTGCCGATACGCCAATTTTTAATGATTATAAAGCCCTCGATAATTATTATCCGGATGCAAAATTTATTTATTTAGAGCGTGAGCTTAACGTATGGCTACCATCAATAAAGCAATTATTATTACGTATGCATACTAATTTAACACGCACTGATGGTGGCTTTAATATTCATATAAAGCATTGTTATTTAAATACATTTAGTAATTTAACAATTGATAATATAAACGATGATAGTTACTTAACGCATTGTTATAACACGCATATCAATGACGCTAAAAATTATTTTAAACACCAAGAGCAACGCTTTTTATCAATAAATATAGCAAAACCGCAAAGCTACAAAATGCTCTGTGATTTTTTAGCGATTAAAAGTAATAAAACAGATTTTGAAAAAATGAATATGGGCGGCAAAGTTACTGCCTGGAACGATATAAAACATCCGCTAAAAGTTGAATCAACAGCAAAAGGGCGCATAGATAAACTGTTACGCTACAAGGTTTAACTTTACAGGCTTAGGAGCATGATTTTTTGCCTAATATACGCTAAAATCTGCGCATTATTTTACACCTTGTTATAAGTAGTACAGAGCATGTTTGAATTAAAATACCACACTCCATTTGAATGGACCGAAGTTGTACTTGATGACTTCGATACTTTTTTACAAGACCACGCCGCAGCCGAAAAAAAAGCATCGGGTATGGCCATGTCTATGCTGTCGCATTACCCCGATAAACGTAAACTGGTTACAGCTATGGCAGACTTAGCACTTGAAGAAATGATTCATTTTAAAGAAGTGCTGAAAATTTTAATTTCACGTGATGTAAATTTAGGTGACGACAAAAAAGACCCTTATATAAAACAAATACGTGCTTTATTTAGACACGGCCGCGACGGTTTTTTAATGGATCGATTATTAGTCGGTGGGGTTATTGAGGCAAGAGGGCACGAACGTTTTTCACTAGTGGCGCAAGCGCTACCAGAGGGCAAAGAAAAAGAGTTTTACATTGCGATTGCCGAATCAGAAGAAAAACATAAAAACTTATTTGTAGAACTAGCCTATGAGTATTTTGATAAAGAAGAAGTAGACATACGCCTAGAAGAGCTACTAATAGCGGAAGCTAAAATTTGTGAAAGCATTCCGTTTACTGCAGCACTGCATTAATTTAAGCTGTTAATGCCATACTCTAAAAGCGCTAAATTTATATTTGGCGCTTTTTTGTTTGTAACAATTACGCATAATTTAATAATTATTATGTTTGGACAAAGCTGATGATTAATATATTTTCAAAATATAAAGTAATACCAACAACTGCAGGTATTCTATTTATGCTGTCATCTACATCGGTTGCTGCATCATTAGCGTGTAGTGATTTGACTGGCTGTGAAAAAAAATTTTGCGAGATAGAAAGCCAGCTTGCCATAGCTAAGGAACATGGCAATAAATACAAGATTGAAGAGTTAAAAAAGGCATTACATGCAGCAAAAGCTAATTGCAGCGAAAAAATATTGAAAGAAGATTTAATAGAAAAAATAAACGATGCTAACAATGATATTGCTGAATATGAAGAAGATCTGCTAGATGCTAAACAAGCAGGTAAAAGTGATAAAGTTAGTAAGTATCAAAAAAAGATTACAGCAGAAAAGCTTAAACTAAAACATCTGAAAGATGAGCGTGGCAAAATTAATTAAATCACCATTGGTACTTGTAGTTAACGCTTTAGGTTATCGTTAACAGCAAGTGTACTGCGAATATTATCGGATTAACCATCATATTTAATTACATTATTACGCAACAATAACTATATACAGTGCA
>TARA_R110000772_G_scaffold217948_2_pt1 | contig 47663 bp, 46 predicted proteins | sample TARA_R110000772 | Tara Oceans TARA_R110000772 (sample SAMEA4397948) | marine metagenome | biome: Polar Biome; feature: [SRF] surface water layer (ENVO:00010504); material: water (ENVO:00002006), including particulate matter (ENVO:01000060) such as... | depth 5 m | reverse complement strand
CCTGTCTCGGACAGTCCCGGCAGCCCTGCACCGCCCGCCGCCTCAGCAGTAGGTGATGGGCTTGGGTGCATTTTCAGGTTGGGTTAGTGCCAAGGTGGGTGTTTTATGTGGATTGATGGCGGTGGATTCGATTTTGTGGGGCAGTCTCGAGGCTCTGAAGCTTTGAAGCTCTGAAGCTTTGAAGCTTTGAAGCTTTGAAGCTTTGAAGCTCTGTAGCTCTGTAGCCCCGAAATCCCGAAATCCCGAAATCCCGAAATCTGAATCCAGCAGCCCCAACCTCAAAGTGCACCCGAATCTCCAGAGTTGGCGCCAAGGTCGGGGTGGCGGTGGGAACAATTCGGGGCTGTCCGAGACAGGATGTCGAGGTCAAGCGAGCCATGGATGGCCTTGAGCGTGCCCCGAATTGTTCCCACCGTCGCCCCGGCCGCCCAAACGCAGGCACTAACGCCACCGCGGCCGCCCCCAAACGCAGGCACTAACGCCACCACGGCCGCCCCCAAACGAAGGCACCGCCCCCCGTCAATCCGCAATCGGCGCCGAACTCAAATCCTCCGGGTCCAGCTCCGACGCATCCGGCTCATGCGCCTCGTGAAATTCGTCCACCTCCCAATTCGCCTTCGCCCCGATCTCCGCAATATGGAACAGCGCATCCCCCTCATACGCCAGCGGTAGGTTGGTGCGCCCGATCACGATGCCGTGCGTATCCGCCACCACATCCGTTTCACTGGTACCCATCGGGTCCGCGATGAAACCGATCGTCTGGCCCTGCTGCACCTCCGCGCCCAGGGGTACCAGCACCCGCAGGATGCCGCTCTCCGGGGCGCGCAGCCAACGGGTATTGCGGCTGATCGTCGGCGGGCGTGAGCGGGCGCGGGAGCGGCGCAACATGCCGATATGGCGCATGACGTTGAGCACGCCTTTCACCCCGGCGCGAATGTAGATCTCGTCGAAGCGCAGCGCCTCGCAGGACTCATAGAGCAGCACCGGTACGCCGAGGTCCCCGGCCGCCTGGCGCAGGGAACCGTCACGGATCTTGGCGTCGATGGCAATGGGAGCACCAAACGCTTCGGTCATGCCCAGCACCGTGGGGTCTTCCAGGTTCGCGCGTATCTGGGGGAAGTTGCTGCGGTGGCGGGCACCGGTGTGCAGGTCGATGCCGTGGGTGCAGTGGGCGACAATGTCCTGCAGGAATGTGTGCGCAATGCGCCCGGTCAGAGAGCCGCGAGCGGAGCCGGGGAAGGAGCGATTGAGGTCGCGCCCATCAGGCAGGTACCGGGTGTGGTTGATGAACCCGTAGACGTTGACGATGGGTATGGCGACCAGCGTGCCGCGCAGGCGGTCGAGGTGTGGGTCCTTGAGGATGCGACGGATGATCTCCACGCCGTTGATCTCGTCGCCGTGCACGGCGGCACAGACGAAAAGCACCGGCCCCGGGCGCTTGCCGCGCACCACTTGGACGCTGATGGACAGGTTGTCGTGGGTGTAGGTGGGCGCGACGGGTATGTCGATGACCTTGCGTTCGCCCGGCTGGATAACCTGGCCGCCTATCTTCAGTGCCTTGCCGTTTGCCGGCATCTGCCGTTATTCCTGTGTGCGTGCCCGCCTGCCAAGCAGGTAGGACTGACCGGGGTCCACCAGGCAGCGACCGCGCATGGCGGTGCGCCCGAGCAGCATGCGGAAGCGCATGTTTTCACGGTCGGTGAGGGTGATTTCAGCGTCGATGTGCTCGCCGCCGAGTTCGATGGCTGTCTGGATGACGTAGCGCACTTCCCGGTGCCCACCCGAGTCGGTGACCTGGCGCTGGTCCACCACCGGCGCCTCGCAGTCGACCACCAGTGCGGTGTTGCCCTGCTGGGGGTGTATGCCAAAGCGCACCCAGGGCTCTCCGTCGCGCTCAAACGGTTCAACGTAGAAGGCGTGCAGGGCACTGGTGCGTGCGCCGGTATCCACTTTGGCCTTGATCTGCGTGATACCGAGCTCGGGTAAGCTCAGCCATTCCCGCCAGCCCAGCGTAACCTTCGCGGTCATGCCGGCTTTGCCAGGGAGCGGCCGCGGCCGATGCCGTAGTATTCGATGTCCAGCTCTTCCATCTGTGCCGGGTTGTACAGGTTGCGGCCGTCAAAAATCAGGGGTGTACTGAGTTCGCGCTTGATCAGTTCGAAGTCGGGTGACCAGAAGGCTTTCCACTCGGTGCAGATCACCAGCGCATCGGCCCCCTGCAGGGCATCTTCTTTGTGTGCGCAAAGCGTCAGCTCGTCACGTTCGCCGTAGATCTCGCGGCAGGCCTGCATGGCCTGCGGGTCGAAGGCGCGCACTTTGCCCCCGCAGGACCAGATACCCTCCATCAGGTAGCGGCTGGGGGCTTCGCGCATGTCATCGGTGTTGGGTTTGAACGACAGTCCCCACACGGCAATGGTCTTGCCGCTGAGGTCGGCACCCAGGCGCTCCATCACCCGTTCCGCCAGCTTGTTTTTCTGCCGCTGGTTGGTGTCGTGCACGGCGGTGAGAATGCCCGCGCGATGGCCGTGCTGCTCCGCCAGATGCTTGAGTGCGCGTACGTCCTTGGGGAAGCAGGAGCCGCCGTAGCCGCAGCCGGGGTAAATAAACTGGTAGCCAATGCGCGGATCTGACCCCATGCCGCGACGCACCAGTTCGATGTCGGCGCCCACGGCTTCGGCGATGGTGGCCATTTCATTCATGAAGCTGATTTTGGTGGCAAGCATGGCATTGGCGGCGAGCTTGGTCATTTCCGCACTGCGTGGGTCCATATGCATCACTTTTTCGTGATTGCGGTTGAACGCCTGGTACATGCGCCGCAGTTCTTCCAGCACACGCGGCGATTCGGTGCCGATGATGATGCGGTCGGGGCTCTGGCAGTCGGCCACCGCGGAACCTTCCTTGAGAAATTCAGGGTTGGACGCCGCTTCGACCGCAATCGACCGCCCCTGATTGTGCAGCGTTTGCAGGATGTGGCGGTGCACGGTATCGGTGGTGCCGACCGGCACAGTGGATTTGGTGATGATCACTTTGCGGCTGGTCATGTAGCGGGCGATGGAGTCTGCCACCTGCATCACGTAGGTGAGGTCGGCTGAGCCATCAGTGCCCGCCGGTGTGCCGACGCAAATGAAGAGGTAGTCGCTGGCCTGCACTGCCTCTTTGGCGTCCGTGGTGAAAGACAGCAGCCCGTTGCTGATGCCGTTGCGAATAAGCTGCGACAGGCCCGGCTCATAAAAAGGCACATCGCCTTCGCGCAGCCTGTCGACGCGGCCCGCGTCGATATCCATGCAGACGACCTTGTGGCCCACATCGGCAAAAATCGCAGCCTGCACCAGGCCCACATAGCCACTACCAAAGATACTGATATTCATCGTTTACCGAGGGTTCCTGTATTGCCGTTGCGGATTGACCGCCCACTGTATGTCATAACAGTGACAGAAATAATACAGGAATCGTCCGGCGGTGACTCTCCACTTATATGCAGCGCCGAATTTGGGTAAAATGCGCCGCTCATTTCACGGGCCGCCGCGGCCCCGCCTGCCAGGGGACACCGATGTTTGACCAGCACATGACCATTGAGGGGTTCGACGACGAGATTTTCGCCGCTATCAAGGAGGAAGAGCGTCGTCAGGAAGAGCATATCGAGCTGATTGCCTCCGAAAACTACACCAGCCCGCGGGTCATGGAGGCCCAGGGCACGGTACTGACCAACAAGTACGCCGAAGGGTACCCGGGCAAGCGCTACTACGGTGGTTGCGAGTTCGTGGACAAGGCCGAGCAACTGGCGATCGAGCGCGCGAAGGCGCTGTTCGGGGCGGATTACGCCAACGTTCAGCCACACTCCGGTTCGCAGGCCAACTCGGCGGTCTACCAGGCGCTCTGCCAGGCGGGCGATACCGTGCTGGGCATGAGCCTGGCGGACGGGGGCCACCTCACCCACGGCGCCAAGCCCAATTTTTCCGGCAAGATGTACAACGCGGTGCAGTACGGTCTGAAGGCCGGCACGGGTGAAGTGGATTATGACCAGGTAGAAGCGCTGGCCGTGGAGCACAAGCCGAAGATGATCGTGGCCGGCTTCTCTGCCTACTCACGGGTGATGGACTGGGCCCGCTTTCGCACCATCGCCGACAAAGTGGGCGCCTACCTGCTCGTTGACATGGCGCACGTGGCCGGGCTCGTCGCCGCGGGTGTTTACCCCAACCCGGTACCGCACGCAGACGTGGTGACCTCCACAACCCACAAAACCCTGCGCGGCCCGCGCGGCGGCATCATCCTGGCGCGCGCCAACGAAGAACTGGAGAAGAAGTTCCAGTCTGCCGTGTTCCCGGGTGGCCAGGGTGGCCCGCTGATGCACGTGATTGCGGCAAAAGCGGTGAGCTTCAAGGAAGCGCAGAGCCCCGAATTCGTTGCCTACCAGCAGCAGGTAGTGGCCAACGCCCGGGCGATGGCCAAAACCTTCATCGACCGGGGTATCAACATCGTCTCCGGTGGCACCGACAACCACCTGATGCTGGTGGACCTGATCGGCAAGCCCTACACGGGCAAGGATGCCGATGAGGCCCTGGGCAATGCGAACATCACGGTGAACAAGAACGCGGTACCGAACGACCCGCGCTCACCGTTTATCACCTCCGGCCTGCGCGTGGGCACGCCGGCCATCACCACCCGCGGTTTCAAGGAAGCGGAGACTATCGAGTTGGCGGGGTGGATGTGTGATGTGCTGGAGGCACTGGAGCAGGGTTCCGCGGATGCGGCGATTGCTGATGTGAAGGCCAAGGTGCTGGATATCTGTGCGCGGTTTCCTGTGTATCGGTGATTCGGGACTTCGTAGCGCGGCCCGATGCGGTGCACGGGTGGGCGAACGGCCACTGTCTCGCGATCACCTCCGGGCCGCTGCGCAACTCGACCATTTTTGCTGCGCAAAAATTGGGACTCGAACAGTGCTCGCGGACTGCCCCCTACGGTGATCGCGAGCCAAAGCTGTGGCCTGATTGTTCGCCCACCCGTGCACCGCATCGGGCCTGGAGGCTGAGCCTGCGAAAGGATCAGTGAGATAGCAGGAGGGAAGTCCAGAAAGCGTCGGATCGACGCTGCAACATTTAGAACAAGCACCACGGCTCATCTTAATCCATCTCAATCCATGGAGCGCGTCAACCCGGCCACCTCTGGGCAATTTGCACTGTGCGAGCCGGCCATATCTGAGCAGTACGCACTTTTCGAGCCGCCCACCTCTGGGAAATACGCTCTGTATGAGGGACGGCGTGGGTTATCGCGTCGAGAACAATCAGGGCACAGCTTTCGTTTTCTATCATCGGAGGGGGCTTTACGGCGAGCACTGTTCGAGTCCCAATTTTTGCGCAGCAAAAATGGTCGAGTTGCGCAGCCGCCCGGAGATGATGGAAAACGAGTGGCCGTTCTCGCCGCGATAACCCACGCTGTCCCGCCGCTACGAAGCTCCACACCCCGCAGCCCCGCAGCCCCGCAGCCCCGCAGCCCGCAGCCCGCAGCCCCGCAGCCCCGCAGCCCCGCAGCCCGGTAGCTGCTACCAGGCAATCCCGTAGTCATCCCCGTAGTCCGACGCACCACCCTGCATCACCCCGTGCTCATGATCGAACCAGATCGCCGTGGTCGGGTTGTAGGTGCGCTCCACCACCTCTACCGTGTACCCCATGCGCTCAAGCTCGGCGCGGGTAAACGGTGAAACCAGCGGTGTAACCTGTAAACGCCCGGGCTCGGACTGGTGCGCGCCAAACGAGCTCTGCATCTGGTAGCTGAGAATATTGTGCGCCTCGGCCGCCTGCTGCACGTTCATGTCGAACTCCACCATATTGAGGAAGAACTGCAGCAGGTTCTGGTCCTGGGTGTCGCCGCCCTGTACCGAGAAAGCCATCAGTGGCTTGCCATCCTTGAGTGCCAGCGAGGGCGTCAGCGTGACCCTGGGGCGCTGGCCGGGCTGCACCACGTTGTAGGGGTTCAGGGCCTCATCCAGCACAAAGCTTTGCATACGCTGGCTCAAGCCAACGCCGGTATTGCCGGCGATAAATGCGGGTATCCAGCCACCGGACGGGGTGACGGAAATCACCCAGCCTTCGGCATCCGCCGCCTGAATCGAGGTGGTGCCTGCCAGGAAGGCCTCGTCCGCCGTCATTACGCCGGCTTGCTGGAAGCTGTCAGCCCCCTCGGCATCGGCGGCAGGGGGTATCGGGGTCCACTGTTGGCGCAGGGTCTCGAACGGGTTCTTGCCGCGCTGGTGGCGGTAGGGGTCACCCGGCTTGAGATCGGTGAGGTTGTGGTCAACGGGCATGAGCTTGCGGCGTTCGTCGGCATAACGCTTGGAAAGCAGGCCGGTGATTGGTTCCTCCGGGGGCGTGTAGGGGTCCCCGTAGTAGAAGTCGCGGTCGGCAAAAGCAAGGTTCATGGCCTGGTACAGCGTGTGGATGTAGCGTGTGCTGTTGTAGCCCATGGCTTGCAGGTCGAAACCCTCCAGCAGGTTCAGTGCCTGCAGCAGGGCGGGCCCCTGGGTCCAGGTGGTGAGCTTGTAGACGTCGATGCCGCGGTAGTTCACGCTCACCGGCTCTTCAAGGATGACCTCCCAGTCGGCGAGGTCTTTGGCGGTGATGAGGCCGCCCGCGGCACGGTGGCTGCGCACGATTTCGGCGGCAAGGTCGCCGCGGTAGAAGCGCTCATAGGCGGCCATGATGGCGGACTTGCGGTCGGCCCCCGCCGCCAGTGCACGGGCTTCCGCCTCCACCAGTTTTTGCAGCGTGGCGAGCAAATCGGCCTGCTGGAACACCTCGCCGGGTGCGGGCGCTGCGCGCTGCTCCGGGGCCTCGTTGTTGTAGTGGGGCAGGAACACGCGCCGGGAATCTGGCCACTGCGCCAGGATATCCCGGCGGCTTTCGATAAAGCGGGCTTGGGTGGCTTCTAGCGGATAGCCGCGGGCCATCTCCATGGCGGGCGCCAGCACGTCAGCCAGGCTCAAGCGGCCGAATTCCGCCAGCATCACCATCAGGCCGCCCGGTGTGCCGGGCGTCACCGCTGCCAGTGGGCCGTATTCCGGTGGGTAGAGCATGCCCTGTTGGCGGAAGAACTCGGGGGTTGCACCCGTGGGGGCAACCCCCAGTGCGTTCAGGCCGATCACTTTGCCAGTGTTCGGGTTGTAGATGAGCGCCTGGGTTTCCCCACCCCAGCCCAGCACGTCCCACATCGTGGCGGTAACGGCGAGCATTGCCGCCGCGGCATCAATGGCGTTGCCGCCCTGCTGGAACATCATGGCGCCCGCGGTGGCGCCCTGTGGTTTGCCCGTTACGGCCACCCAGTGCTTGCCCAGCAGCACCGGGCGGGCGGTCTTCTGGGCGAATGAGGCCGTGGGCCAGATGATGCTCAACGCGAGGGTGAGCGCCAGGGTGCGTTGAGTGAGCCGGGTTGGAAAGCGACGGTGCATGGGTTTCTCCTCTAGCATTGGGTTGAGGATAGCACTGCTCAGTCCAACGATTAGTCCACCGGATGGCAAAAAGCGGAGAGGCGACTATTATGACATCAGTGCAATTCGATACGTTGCAATACGCAAGGCGCCTGAAAGCGGCGGGCGTTGCCCCCGAACAGGCGGAAGTGCAGGCGGAGCTAATGGCTGAAGCATTCGGATTCTACGTAAATAATCTTGTGACCAACGATCACCTTGATGCGCGGTTGGTGCAGCAGGATGCTCGCGTGGATGCACATTTCGCGCAGGTGGAGGGCGCGCAGCGCCTGCACAGTGCGCTCCTGGCGCTTAACGTGGCAGCGGTCCTCGTGCCCCAGCTGTCGGCGCTCTTGCTGCGTTAGGCAAAGCGAAAATGTGTTAGACTTCAGGCACTTGTCTTGAAGGTGAACGTTCATGCACTGCCCGTTTTGCGCTGCCGATGATACCAAGGTAATCGACTCGCGGCTGGTTGCCGAAGGCGACCAGATTCGCCGCCGTCGCGAGTGCCTGAGCTGTCATGAGCGGTTTACCACCTACGAAGTGGCGGAGCTGGTGATGCCGCGCATCGTCAAGCACAACGGCAACCGCGAGCCTTTTGATGAAGCCAAGCTGCGGGTTGGTTTCCAGCGCTCACTGGAAAAGCGCCCGGTGCCGGTGGAGGACGTGGAAGCCGCCATCAACCACATCAAGCACGCGCTGCGGGCAACGGGCGAACGCGAGGTGGGCTCGCGTGTGGTCGGTGAGCTGGTGATGGAGCACCTCAAGCAGCTGGACCAGGTGGCGTACGTGCGGTTTGCTTCCGTTTACCGCAAATTTCAGGACATCGCTGAATTCAGGGACGCTATCGAGTTGCTGGAATCCGAGCCGCGGCCTGAGCGCGGCAGCGCCTGAGCGGCGCGGCAAGGCACCCGCATGGCTGACACGGCGTTTGATACCCGCATGATGGCGCGGGCCCTGCAGCTGGCGCGCGAGGGCCGCTATTCCGCCATGCCCAATCCCCACGTGGGTTGTGTGCTGGTGCGCGATGGCCAGGTGATTGGCGAGGGGGTTACCCAGCCCGCGGGCGGCAACCATGCCGAGGTGGAAGCACTGGCGGCAGCCGGCGAGGCCCGTGGTGCCACGGCCTATGTCACGCTTGAGCCCTGCAGCCACCACGGTAAAACAGGCCCCTGTACCGAGGCATTGCTGGCAGCCGGGGTAGTGCGTGTGGTCGCCGCCATGCAGGACCCCAACCCGCAAGTGGCAGGCAGCGGCCTTGCCCGCCTGGAGGCAGCGGGCGTGGCCGTTGAATGTGGCTTGTTGCAGGCGGAGGCGGAGTCGGTGATTCCCGGTTTTATCGCCCGCATGCGCCGTGGCCGGGGGCGGGTGCGCGCCAAACTGGCGATGTCGCTGGACGGGCGTACAGCCATGGCCTCCGGCGAGAGCCAGTGGATTACCGGCGCGGCGGCCCGTCGCGATGTGCAGCGGTTGCGGGCGATGAGTTGTGCCGTGGTCACAGGTGTCGGCACGGTGTTGTCCGATGATTGTGCGCTCACTGTGCGCGCGTCCGAGCTGGGGTTGCCCGCCGCACTGGCGACCCGCGCCGCTGCGCGCCAACCGCTGCGTGTCGTGTTGGACTCGCGGCAGCAGGCACCCGTCCGGGCGCGGATCTTCAGCCAGGACGCGCCAACACTCTGGTGCCACGATAGCGCTCACACGCCGATTACAGCCGCGCCGTCCGCCGTTACCCAGCTGCTGCCCCTGGACTGTGCGGGCAGCGGGCTCGACCTCCAGGCGCTGTTTGCCGAACTCAACAGGCGGCAGTGCAATGAAATTCTGGTAGAATCCGGTCCCCGTCTGGCAGGTGCGCTGTTGCAATTGGGCCTGTTGGACGAATTGATCGTATATATGGCGCCCACACTGCTGGGCAGCAGCGCACGGCCGTTGCTGGCGTTGCCATTGGAGGCCATGGCGGACAAGGTGCCGCTGCACCTGCGCGACGTGCGGCAGGTGGGCGAAGACTGGCGATTTACCGCCGTACCAGGCGCCTGAGCCGCGCGCCACTAACCGGCGCGCGACACAAGACACAGGACAGACTATGTTCACAGGAATCATCCAGGCCGTCGGGTCCATTGCCACGCTGCAGCCGGCGGGTGGCGACCTGCGCCTGCGGGTCCACAGCGGCAAGCTGGACCTCGCCGATGTGCAGCTCGGCGACAGCATTGCCACCAATGGGGTGTGCCTCACGGTGACCGAGTTGCCCGGCGATGGCTACTGGGCGGATGTGTCCCGCGAAACCCTGGACTTCACGACACTCGGGGGCCTGCAGCCCGGCAGCCGGGTCAACCTGGAGAAGGCCCTGACGCCGGCGAGTCGCCTAGGTGGCCACATCGTCAGTGGCCATATCGACGGCGTGGGTGAGGTGGTCAGCGCGGTGGAAGATGGTCGCTCCTGGCGCTACGTGATGCGCGCCCCGGATGGCCTGGCCAAGTACATTGCGCACAAGGGCAGCATCTGCGTCGATGGCACCAGCCTTACCGTGAATGCCGTACACGGCGCGGAGTTCGAACTCAACATCATTCCCCAGACGCGGGCGGAAACCGTGTTCGCCGAATACCGCCCCGGCAGCCGGGTGAACCTGGAGGTGGACGTGATTGCGCGCTATCTCGAGCGGCTGGTGCTCGGCGATGCCGCCGCTGTGCCGGGCCACCAGGCGGGTGTTTCCCTCGCTACCCTGGCCGAAAACGGCTACCTGCGCGGTTAGCCGCGCACCGTCCCACAAGGATCGCAAAGGCATGCAGACAAACAGCGTAGACGAACTGATCAGCGACATTCGCCAGGGCCGCATGGTGGTGTTGATGGATGACGATGACGACAGCAACAATGAAGGCGTGGTGATGGTGGCGGCAGACCATGTGAGCGCCGCGCATGTCAACTTCATGGCGCGTCAGGCCCGCGGCCTGGTGTGCCTGGCGCTGACCGAGGAGCGTTGCCGTCAGCTGGACCTGCCGCCGATGGTGCCCGCTGCCCACGGCGAGAAATCCAACTTCACGCTGTCTATCGAGGCGGCGGAAGGCATCGACACGGGCATTTCGGCGGCGGATCGCGCACGCACCGTGCAGGCCGCCGTGGCGCCGCAGGCGGTGCCCACCGATATCGTGCAACCCGGGCATATTTTCCCGCTCACCGCATTGCCCGGCGGTGTGCTCACTCGGGCCGGCCACACCGAGGCCGCCAGCGACTACGCGGCGCTGGCGGGCCTGCTGCCGGCGGCGGTCATTGCGGACATCCTCACCCCTGAGGGCCTGCTGGCGGATGGTCCCGCGCTGGTCGAGTTTGCCCGCCAACACGATTTGAAAATAGGCACCATCGCCGACCTGATTCATTTCCGCATGGTTAACGAACGCACCATCGAACGCGTGCGCGACGGCGAGATCGATACGGTCTACGGCCGCTTTCGCCTGCTGGCCTATCGCGACAATACGGCGGGAGAGCTGCATCTCGCCCTGACCTGCGGCGAAATAACCGCAGACGAACCGACGCTGGTGCGGGTACATGTGGCTTCCACCTTGCGCGACCTGGTGGCAAGCCGTATCGACGGCCGTGCCTCCTGGCAGTTCGGCGCCTGCATGGCGCGGGTGGCGGAGGTAGGGCGTGGTGTGATCGTGCTGCTTGCCGGCGATGAAAGCGGCGAGCAGTTGCTCGACAGCATCGACATGGCGCTGGGCGAGGCACCCTCCAGCGCCCGCGCGCTGCCCGATACCTACACCAAGGTGGGCCTGGGCTCGCAGATTCTGAAGGATCTGGGGGTGGGAAAAATCCACCTCATGGGCGCACCCATCAAGTACAATGCCATTTCCGGTTTTGACCTGGAAGTGCTGGAATACCTGGCGCCTTGACGCCCGGGCACACATGAACAAGGAATTCGCATGACAAACATCAAGACAATCGAAGGGGATTTCACGGCTGCCGATGGTCAATACGCACTTGTGGTCGGCCGCTGGAATAGCTTTGTGGTTGAGCACCTGCTGGAAGGCGCAATTGACGCCCTGCGCCGTCACGGCGTGAAAGAAGCGCAGATGACCGTGGTGCGCGCCCCGGGTGCCTTCGAGATACCGCTGGTATGCCAGCGCGTAGCCAAACAGGGCGGCTTTGACGCCATTGTGGCGCTGGGTGCCGTGATTCGCGGTGGCACACCGCATTTCGAGTATGTGGCGGGGGAGTGCACCAAGGGCATCGCGCAGGTGAGCCTGGAGCACGGCATTCCGATTTCCTTCGGCGTGCTCACGGTGGATTCCATCGAGCAGGCGGTTGAGCGCTCCGGCACCAAGGCCGGCAACAAGGGCGCGGAAGCGGCGCTGTCGGCGCTGGAAATGGTCAGCCTGCTGGGCCGGATCGGGAGCTGATTGCTGCCGTGAGCAAACAAGCCCGCAATACCCTGGCCGCCGAGCGCCACAAGGCGCGGCACTACGCCATGCAGGCGCTGTATCAGTGGCATATGGCGGAAGCGCCAGTGAGCCAGATCGAGGCGGAGTTCCGCAGCGATTACGACTTCAATCACGTGGACCTGGAATACTTCCAGGCCCTGCTGCACGGTGTGCCAGGCTGCGTGGATGAGCTGGAGGCAACACTCGCGCCGCTGCTGGATCGCAAACTCGACGAACTGGACCCCATCGAGCGCAGTCTTTTGCGCATGGGCATTTTCGAGCTGCAGCAGCGCATCGACGTGCCGTGGAAAGTGGTGATCAACGAAGCCGTTTCCCTGGCGAAGAAGTTCGGCGCCACAGACAGCCACAAATACATCAACGGCGTTCTCGATAAAGCGGCTCGCCAGTTGCGCAAGGCCGAAACCGACGCCAGCGCCTGATGCCGGCTGACGAATTCTCCCTGATCGCCCGTTATTTCTCCGCCCTGGGTGCCGGCCCGGCTGTAGAGCTCGGGGTGGGCGATGACTGCGCGATCCTCGCGCTGCAAACCGGCGAGCGCCTGGCCACGTCGGTGGATACCGTGGTCGAAGACGTGCACTTCCCCGCGGACAGCCTGCCGGAAGACGTGGCCTACCGCGCCGTGGCCGCCGCCGCCTCAGACCTCGCCGCCATGGGTGCGCGCCCACTCGGCATGACCCTGGCGCTCACCCTGCCCGCCGCCGACGAGCTGTGGTTACACAGCTTCAGTCAGGGCCTCGCCGCGGCGGCGAGCGCCTTCTCGCTACCACTGGTGGGGGGCGACACCACTCGGGGCCCATTGACGATTACGGTACAGGTGCTCGGCGCGCTGCCCCCCGGGCTGGCACTGACCCGCGGCGGCGCGCAGCCGGGTGACGGCCTGTATGTGTCAGGTACCCTGGGTGATGCCGCCGCAGGGCTGGCGGTGCTGCAGGGCGGGTATCGCCCTGGCCTGGACGCCGCCGAGTATCTGGAGCAGCGTTTTTTCCGGCCCACGCCGCGGCTGGCGCTGGGCGCTACCCTGCTCAACACCGCCACGGCGGCGATCGACCTGTCCGACGGCCTGCTTGCGGACGCGGGGCATATCGCCGCCGCCAGTGGCGTGCAGCTGCATATCGACGCGCAGGCACTGCCCTTGTCTTCGGCGCTGCAGGCCCATCCTGACCGTGCGCAGGTACTGGCCTGGGCCCTGGCCGGCGGCGATGACTACGAACTGTGCTTTTGTCTCCCCGCTGCCGTGCAACCGCCAGCGGGCTGCAGCCGCATTGGCCAGGTGACCGTGGGTGAGGGTGTTGTGTGCCCCGGGTTTGAGCCGCTTGCGCCGGGCTATAACCATTTCTGAAGCAGGCCCCGTGTAGCCTCGCCCGGCCTGCCGGTGCGCGGGAATGAAATCACCGGTTGTTCCAACGTCAAAGCACAGTAAACTGGGCACTCGACCGCATGGATACTCGGCCCATGGCAAAGTCTGCCGCTCCACCGCCCCCTGCATTGCTGCGCAACCCGGTGCAATTGCTCGCCTTCGGTTTCGGTAGTGGCTTGTCGCCGGTTGCTCCAGGTACGGTGGGCACGCTGGCGGCGGTACCGCTGTTCCTGCTGGTGGATGCCGCACTCGCGAGCACTGCTTTCCCGCTGTTGTGGTACACACTGTTTGTGCTGGCAACGGCCGTCGCTGGCGTCTGGATTTGTGAGCACGCCAGCAGACAGCTGCAGGTGCACGATCACCCGGGCATTGTCTGGGACGAGTTTGTCGGCTACTGGATTACCATGTGGGCCATGCCCGCTGGCTGGATGTGGGTGGTGATTGGCTTTGTGGTTTTTCGTGTGTATGACATCGCCAAACCCTGGCCAATCGGCGCGCTGGACCGCAAGGTGGCCGGCGGTTTTGGCATCATGATCGACGATATTGTGGCGGGGATCATGGCCTGTATTACCGTGCATATCGCCCTCTGGCTGATGGCGGTCGGGTAGCGTGGTGAGCTGCGCCAGTCTCCGCCAATCCCGGCTCTCCGGTCCAGTCTGCAGGCACTGGTTGGTGGCAGTGACGCTCCTGTTGCTGGTGCTTGCGAGTGGCCGCTTGCTCGCCGCTTCGGTGACCGTGGAAGCGCTGCTGCCAAACACCGCGGTGTTGATGATCAACGGCCAGCGCAAGACCCTGCGCGCCGGCGAGAGCTTTGACGGGGTGAAGCTGATCAGTGCCGATGCCACTATCGCCCTGCTGGATATCAACGGTGCACGCCAGCGTGTAGGGCTGAATCGCAATATCACCACCAACTACGTGGCGCCCGAGCGGCGCGAAGTGCAGATCCCGCGTAACGAGCGCATGCAGTACATCACCGGTGCCCTCATCAACGGCCGCAACGTGCAGGTGATGGTGGATACCGGTGCCAATGTGGTGGCACTCAATACGCGGCAGGCCGCGGCACTGGGCCTGGACTATGAAGCCGGCATGCCCTCAACGCTGGAAACCGCCAGCGGCGTGGCCGACGCCTGGGTGCTGAACCTGGAGCGGGTAGAGGTGGGTGGTATTCCGGTGGAGGGGGTGCGCGCCACGGTGGTGGTGGGTGACTACCCGACCACCATCCTGCTGGGTATGAGCTACCTGCAGCACGTGGAGCTGCGCGAGCGCAACGGCGTGTTGTCGCTGTCCCGTGAATGGTAGTGCCCGTGCCCACACCCGCGGCGATTAAGTGCTAAACTACGCCCCTTTTTTTCGCCACCGGATTGCCCCGTGCCAGTACGTTACGTAGAGACCTCCCGCCTACCCACCGCCTGGGGCGTGTTCGATATCCACGGCTTCGAAGACCCGGATTCGAACAAGGAGCATATTGTGCTCACCATGGGTGATGTGGGCAGCGGTGATCCCGTGCTGGCGCGCATCCACTCCGAATGTCTGACCGGTGATGCCCTGTTCAGCCTGCGCTGCGATTGTGGCAACCAGCTGGAGGCGGCCATGAAGGCGGTATCGGAGGCTGGCTGCGGGGCCATTTTCTACCTGCGCCAGGAAGGCCGTGGTATTGGCCTGCTGAACAAGATCAAGGCCTACAAGCTGCAGGATGCGGGCGCCGACACTGTTGAGGCCAATGAACAACTGGGTTTTGGCGCCGATATGCGCGATTACTCCATTCTCGGCCCCATGCTGCGGCACCTGAAAATCAGCCGTGTGCGCCTGATGACCAACAACCCGCGCAAGGTGGCGGCGATGGAGGAAAACGGCGTCGAGGTGGTGGAGCGGGTGCCGCTGCACTGCGCGAGCAACCCGCACAATGAAAAATACCTGAAAACCAAGGGTGCGAAGCTGGGGCATTTGTTTACTGGCCACGGCGGGTAGGTGGTGGCTGCCTGACTCGGTGGTGTAACTGATTGCGATACCCCGTCGCGCAGGGCACGCAACCTGCTGCTAGAGAATCAACCCCAACTCCGATTGGTGAGCAATCTGCTGCAGGCAGTGCGAGGGGGCCGTGCTCTTCACGCCGTCGATGGGCACGACTTTCTCGTGCAGTAACCCGGTCAGTTGCTCAATCTGCGTAACATTCAAGGCGCAGATCAAGTCGTGCCGCCCCAGCGTAGTGGCCACAAAGCTGACTTCCGGGATGATGGCCAGTGCCCGGCACACCGAGCGTCCGCTGCCGCCGTGTACATCAATACCGACAAAGGCCGCACTCATCGGGTCATCGCGGTGCACCTGCAGATACTCAAAGCTGATCTGCCGCGTGCGCTGCATACGTTTTATACGGCTTCGCACCGCTGATTCGGAGGCACCAATCTCGGCGGCTACGGCACGATTGCTCTTGCGCGCGTTTTGACGCAGGCTGGCGACGATCCTGCGGTCGACCATGTCCAGCAGCCGGTGTTCACGAGGGACATCTTCCGCTGAATGGGCCTGGTAACCGCGCCGGAATTTCCACACATCCAGGGCCATGGCCGGGGTGACCCGTGCGATGCCCGCGATGCGCGGCAACGTCTCGGTGAGAAACGTGCTCACTCCCTCCCGGCTGGGCAGGGCTGCTACCAGCTCGATATCGTGCCGGCCCAGTACCACGTTCACCGTGAGTGCAGCGGGCAGCGCGGCAATGGCGTGCGCCACATCAAAGGGTGAGATGTGCTCCACGTTGATACCAATCAACAGCAGGTTCGGGTAGCCAGCGGCGTGCAGGTCCACCAGTGGGGCGAGACTGATAACGCCCTGCTCCAGCAGGCGTTCGATACGCCGTCGCACGGTGATAGGCGAGGCCCCAACCGTATCGGAAAGGGTTTGCGCAGGACGCCGGATGTCACCCTCGAGCGCCGCCATGATGGCGATGTCGAGGGCGTCCGGCTGGTAGGTGGAGACTGCGGTCATCCGGTCAGATACGCAGTGTGAGGCTCAGTTCCACCGTGCGTGGCCGGTTGTAGCTGCCCTCGAAGTAGCCGAAGAAGCCGCTGCCGTCAAAGCCCGAGTTCAGCACCCGCTTGTCACCCAGGTTGGTGCCAATCAGGCCCACTTCCCACAGCTCGCTGGGTGAGGTGTAGATCAGGCCCGCACCGAACAGCGTATGGCCAGGCACCTGCAACACCGAGCTGTTCACCGCGTTGAGATAGTAGCTGTCGGTATAGCGCATATCCGCGCGGAACAGCAGGTCGCCGATTTCTCCCAGGTCGTAGTTGTAGTCGGCGGCCATATTGAAGGTCCACTCCGGGGTGTGCTTGAGTTCGGTGTTGGTGTAGTCGCCTGTTACATCCACCCAGCCATCGGAATCGTCATTCAGGTAGCCCACGCCGGCCTGCAACTGGAAGGCCTCGACGGGTAGCCAGGTGGCTTCCAGCTCAACGCCCTCAATGCTCGCGCTGGAGGCGTTTTCCACGGCCACAGAACCGGCGCGTGTGATTAGCACCTGAATGTCCTCGTAGTCGTTGTAGAACACAGCGCCGTTCAACCGCAGGCTGCGGCCCAGCAGGTCCGCCTTGATACCGGCTTCATAACCGGTGAGGATCTCCGGTTCGTACTCCTGCAGGTCCGCCGCGCTGCCGAAGGCGCGGCCGTTGTAGCCGCCGCTGCGGAAGCCACGGCTCACGTGGGCGTAGGCCATTACGTCATCGTTCAGCTGCCAGGAGGCGCCGATTTTGGGTGACGTGTTGGACCAGTCCTGGGAGCAGTCGAAGTAGGCTGTGGGCTCGTCAAATGCGCAGCTGCTCACCGGCACGCCGGGGATAGCGAAGACATGCGGCACACCGAAATCGTAGTTGCTGATTTGCTGAGTAAAGTCCTTTTCTTCTTCCGTATAGCGAATGCCGGCAAACACCTCCAGCTGTTCGGATACGGCATAGCTGACCTGCGCATAGGCGGCGTAGCTGCTGGTTTCCTGCCGGTTATCGAAGGATACCGACGTGCCCAGGCCCTGTATGATGATCAGGTCCGTCAAGTCGCGGGTATCTTCCGCAAAGTAGTACAGGCCACCAACCCATTCCAGCGCGCCGCTCGTGCCCACCAGCTGCAATTCCTGGCTGAACTGGTCGTGGTCCTGATCGTGAATGTCACCCGAATAGTTCAGTGCGCTGTTGTCGCCGTCGCGCCCGAAGAGTGCTTCGGTCTCGCGGTAGCCGGTGATCGACTTGAACTCCAATGTGTCGTTCACCTGCCAGGTATTGGTCCAGGTAATCCCCATGCCCTCAACGTCGTCGTTGGGCAGCGGGCCTTCAATGCCGGATACATCGATGTTGGCGTTCGGCGTGCAGCAGGGGTTGTCGGGGTTCAGCTGGTTCCACAGGTCACCAAACAGGGTGCCGTCCTGCCATGTCAGCATGACGTTGGGGTAGCCGGTCTGGTCCTGCTCGTGCCAGTCCACGGTCAGGGTGGACTCGAAGCTGTCGGTGGGCGCCCAGTTGAGGATGGCGCGTGCGGTCGACAGGTCGATATCGCCGGCATCGTCGCCGGGCCGTTCCTGCCAGCCGTCTGCCTTGCGCCGCAGGTAGGAGATGCTGCCTGACAGCGTGTCAGTCAGCGCCGTCTGGCCGTAGAACGAGACTTCGCCCAGATTGCGTGAGCCCGTCGCCAGGCCGAATTCCGCGCTGCTCTCCCCGGTGGGCTTGCGCGTGATGACACTGATGGCGCCGCCAATGCTGTTCTTGCCGAACAACGTGCCCTGCGGACCGCGCAGCACTTCAATGCGCTCCACATCCGCCAGCTCCATATTGGCGCCAAAGGCTCGTGCAAGGTAAATGCCATCCAGATAGAGGCCAACGGCTGGGTCAGTGGTGAGAATGAAGTCGAACTCACCCACACCGCGCAGGAAGGCGTTGACCGTCGAGCTGCCGCCACCGGTGCCTACGGTGAAGTTCAGGTTCGGTGTTTGGCGCTCGATGGCGGTGAGCTGATTGATGCCGGCGCGCGCCAGCTCTTCACCGGAGAGCGCAGTAATGGAAATGGGCGTGCGCTGCAGGTTCTCGGTGCGTTTGCGTGCAGTTACCACTACCTCCTCCAACGCAGCGGCGTGACCGAGCGTGGGCAATGTGGCGGCGGGCAGGCCGCTGGTAAGTGCGGCGATGGCGAGCATCAGGCGTTGTTTTTTCATGGCTGTTCCCCCATAGGGTGCGGTAGGCGTGTGTGGGCGAGCGTCTGTTGCGCTCTTCTCGCATGGCTTAGTGACGACTTGCGGTTCTCAGCATGGTAGAGGTATCGGTTTGCGTCAACAAATAGCGAAAAAGAAACGCAAAGCAGTAATCGCTGGTTCAAAATGAGGCGCCGGGGGGCGGCGTGCGAAGGGAGCGGTAGCTGCCTGGTTTGGCCCTCGGCGGTAGCCGGTAGCTCCGGGGATTGTCAGGCCTGGCGCTGGACGATATAGCGGGCGAGATCGCGCAGCGGGTTTGCATTGTCGCCGAAGCATTCGAGTGCCTCGAGTCCGTCGGCAAGCAGCGCATCTGCCGCGCTGCGCGCGCCTTCCAGGCCGAGCAGGCTGACATAGGTCGTTTTGCCCGCTGCGGCATCCTTGCCGCCGGTTTTGCCCAGGGTCGCCGCACTGCCTTCCACATCCAGGATGTCGTCAACGACCTGAAAGGCGAGGCCAAGTTGCGAGCCAAAGGCCTCGAGTGCTGCCTGGTCAGCGTCCGGCGCACCTGCGGCGATACCGCCCAGGCTCAGTGAAGCGCGAATGAGTGCGCCGGTTTTCAGTGCGTGCAGGCCCTGCAGTTCCACTAGCGCCAGTGGACTGCCCGTGGCCGCGATGTCCACGAATTGCCCCCCCACCATGCCGCCCAGGCCGGCGGCCTGCGCCATCACCGTGACCATCTGCAGCCGGGCCTCGGGGGATAGCCCATTGGCGCTCGCTAACAACTCGAAAGCCAGCGCCTGCAGGCCATCGCCCACCAGAATGGCCGTGGCCTCGTCAAAGGCTTTGTGCAGCGTGGGACGCCCACGACGCAGGTCGTCGTTGTCCATTGCTGGCAGATCGTCGTGAATCAGGGAATAGGTGTGCACCAGCTCCATGGCGCAGGCGGCGTCATCCAGCGCTGCAACATCCGTGTTGCCGCTACCCGCGGCTTGCGCTGCGGCGTACACCAGGCACGGTCGGATGCGCTTGCCGCCGGCTTGCAGCGCGTAGCGCACCGCGTCCTCCAGACCGGCCAGTGCGTTGGAGGCGCGCGCATCCTGCGGCTGAATGTGGCTCAACGCCTGCAAGCGCGCCTCGCAGCGCGCGCGGCCTTGCTCCATCAGGGTGTTCAGGGCAGGGGTCACTCTGTAGCGCCTTCCTCGTCCCCATCGTGGAAGGGGGTGGTAACGGGCTTGCCCTCCTTCTCCAGCAGCAGCTGCACTTTCTGCTCGGCTTCCTGCAGGGATTGCTGAGCCTGGCGGATAAGCTGCACACCCTGTTCGAAATCCTGCAGGGACTGTTCCAGGGACGTGTCGCTGTCCTCAAGGCGGGTGGTGAGGGCCTCGAGTTGGGTGAGGGTTTCGGCGAAGGTGGGGGGCTGCTTCTTGCTCATGGGGTCCCGGCTGGCGTGGATGGGGGTGGGGTAATGATACCAGCCGTTGCCTGCGGGGTGGGTAGAAAAGGCTCAGGGCAATACATCCACGGCAACCGGTACATTGCTCATTCTCGGCATGCCCGTGTAAGGGTCGAAATCGACCTCGGTATTGAGCAGGCGCCCGGTATTGCTGCCGAGTTCCCGGAAGCGGGCTTCCTGGCCCGGTAGGCCGCCAAAGCCATGGGTCATGGCGATTACGCCGGGTCGCAATGTAGGGTCCGGCTCCACAATGGCGTCTATTTGATCCCAGTGCGATCGCAGGCGGACAACCGCACCGCGCTCGATGCCCAGGCGGTCGAGATCTTCCGGATGTATGAAGGCGGGGTTCCAGGTTCTGCTGCCGTGAAGCCTGGAAATGTTCCGGCCGGTGGAGTTCATGAAGTTGTTGCTGCGCCGCGGGATGAGCCGGAACGGAAATTCGGCGCCACTGCGGTGGCTGGTGGACCCCTCGGTAGCCCAAAGGTGAAGTTCTTTCATGATCGTCGGGTCGTCCAGCCGCAGGCGCGCGGTGCAATCGGGGTCAGCCGGCGCAATGCGAACCTCCAGCGGTTGCAGCAGGCCATGGGGGTGAGCGGCCACCTCGTCGTAATTTAGTCGGCCGTTGGCGCACATGCGGCGATAGAGCCCTTCCGTATCCAGTGCCTCAGCTCTGCTGACGTGAATGCCGGCCATGGGTGACTCCGCATAACTACCAAAACCGTAGGCCATGCCCATGTCGAGGTCCAGATCCAGGTGACGCGCGATATCACGAAGGAACTGCCACTCCTCGACCACGTCAGCCCCTGCTGGTGCATCGACGATGGGAGGGCTGATTTGCCCGTAGGCAGCGGGGATACCCATGCCGAGGCCGTAGTACTTGCCCGTCTCTGCGGGTTGGCTCATGCCGGGGGTTTCCAGCGTGAGTTTCGGGGCGATGACATAGTCGGCCAGCTGTGAGGTTTCCGACAGGAAGGGGTCGAAAGTCACCAGGAGGTCCAGTGCCTGCATGGCTGCCATGGTTTTGCGCTGGTCGGGCCAGGCTGTCATGGGGTTCCCGCCAAGACAGATCAGCGCCCGCACCTGGCCTGGCCCGGGCAAGAGTATGTCTTCCGCCAGTGCCGCGGTCGGCATCCCTGCGACAGAGTCCCCGAGGTTGCGCACACGCATTTGTTCGCCAAACCCCCAGGCAGGGAACGGCGCAAACGCCTGCGCTTTTGGCTCCCAGGGTGGCAGGAGCCCATTGGGGTGGGTGACCGGTTCGCCGGCGCGTGGCCAGCGGCCGCACAGCGTTGTCAGGCTGAGCGCGAGGTACTCCGTCAGGTTGCTGTTCATGGAGAAGCTGGCACCGGTCCCTGTATTCACGGCACCGCGCTTGCCCGCAGCGAATAAACGCGCGGCGTCGAGTAGCAGGTCGGCGTCAATACCGGCGCGCCGGGCAACCAGATCGGGTGTGTATGGCTCCACCTGATCGCGCAGAGCGCTCAGGCCCTCGGCGTGCTGAGCCACGAACTCGTGGTCGTAGAGCGACTCACGCAGAATTATGCGGATCATGCCGGCGAGGATGGTGGCGTCCTCACCGGGGCGGGGCTGCAGATGAATGGCTGCGCGGCGGGCTGTTTCCGAGGTTCTGGGGTCAATCACAATCAGTTGCATGCCCCGCTGTACCGCTTCCTTGAGCTTCTGCGCGGGGTTCTGGCAGGGAATGCCGGCAGCCTTGGATATGACGGGATTCACACCAATAAGCAGCCAGGTATCGGCGTGCTCGAAGTTTTGGTCCCCGCCCCGCCAAATTCCGTGCAGCGCTTGCGCAATCTGCTTGTTCGGTTGGTCGATGGTGTTGGCAGTAAAGAACATGGGGGAGCCGAGCGCTCGCAGCAGGGCGTAGGCGGCCATCGGGCCGCCCGGGTAGGGCAGGGAGTTGGTGCCGCTGTAGACGGCGACAGATCTGGGGCCATGTTCCTGCACCAGCGCCTGCAGTCGCTCGGCGATCTCCCGGGATGCCGCTGCGCTGGCTACCGGTTGCAGGGTGCCAGCGGCATTTCTTTTCTGGCTGCAGAGCAGGCGCTCCGGGTGGTTGTGCAATTCAGGGAGGGCGCGCCCCTTCGGGCAGGTATAGCCCTTGAATAGCGGGTTGTCAGGGTCGCCGCTGACGTGAGTGAGCTTTCCCGCTTCGACAGTGGCAAGGATGCCGCAGTGGGCGATGCACAGGCGGCAGATGCTGGGGCGGGTGTGTTTGGCTCGAGCGGTGGTGGGCTTGGGCGATTGGGGCATCGCGGGGGCCTCGTCTGTCTGGCTATTGTGCGTATTTAGGGTAGTTGAAAAGAGCTGGAGAGCTCAGCTCGAGTTGCGATTGCGGTGCACGGAGGCGTTGATTGGTTTATGAATTCATGATGGTGATTCTATTAGGTTGCACGGTTAAGGTGGAAAAACTATTCGACCAGAGTGAAACGCATGGTGGGTGAGTAGCGCGCGAGAACTCACACTTCGGAGCCACCTATCGACGCACCTCTAACCGAGTCCGCCGTTGATTGTTCCCTGCTAGCCCAGTGGTTTCGATCTGGATAAGTGCAATCCCCCTGCAGGGCGCATCTTGGGCTTTCCTGTATGAAACCCCGGTTGTTCTTGATTGGCAGTCACGTCGGGGACGACCTGTGCGAGACCCTGAATTGAGCAATCTAGGCCCAGAACGACTTCGACCCAGCGGCGCGTGGTTCGGGTATGCTTTTGGTGTGACTCTACGAGCACTTTTAGCAGCTCCGTTTTTTATCTTCAACACCGAGCAACCCACGCATGAGGCCCTTCTTGCGAGCCCCTAGTTGTGCCTAGCGCTTGCCCTAGGCACAAGTCCACTTTTCGGTGACTCGTGGTATCGAATCAACACCTGTTAGATTATAGTCAAGCCTAGCTTAAACAGAGGTAGGTGTGTCGTGGCTCTTGAAGTTTTGCAATCTCGATCTCAAGTGAACGCCGCAAGAAAAAAACTGAGAGCTCTCGGGCTCTCTCATGTGCCAGGTACTTGGCACCAACTACTGCGAATGCTGAGGTTAGATACAAGGCTGGCTGTAGGCGACAAGCAGAAAAGTTGGGATGTGTTGCGTTCCCTAGAGTTTATAGATGAGAATTTGAGCAAAGATTCACAGCTTCTAGACATCGGTTGCTTTTGCTCAGAGATATTGCCCAGTCTCTACTGCGCTGGGTATGTGAATTTAACTGGAGTAGACCTCAACCCCCAAATCTCACAGATGCCCTATTCCGGTGAAATTCACTATAGCTGCCAAGACTTCATGCGGACCGACTTTCGTCCAAATACATTTGATGCCGTGATATCGATATCTGTGATTGAGCACGGTTTCAATCCTCAGGCGCTTTTGCGTGAGGTTTCACGCCTTCTGCGCACTGGCGGATATTTCATAGCTTCCTTTGATTACTGGCCCGAGAAAATCGACACTGATAAAATACGCATATTTGACATGAGTTGGCAGATATTTTCTGATAGGGAATTGCTGGATTTCGTATCCCAAGCTCAGTTGTGGGGGTTAGAGCTTGCTGGGGATGTTAGCCTCACCGCATCGGATCGCGTAGTTTCGTGCTTGGGTAAGCAGTACACTTTTGGATGGCTCGTTTTACAAAAGCAGCACGAAAAGACACTTTCTTAGTAGGTATCATCTAGCCACTTTCGATTCCTTCATTTTCCCGATTTGGTTGCCGTAAAGTGTTATCTGATAAAACGGCGATAGCAACGGTAGGCCCATTCGCAGACAAAAGCGGGCAATAAACGGAATGTTAAGTACGACACCGTATTTCGGAGTGATCGATCACTGAAATGCGCCTCAGCTATTTCGTCTAGCAAATCAATGCTTTCCCTGTCCGGGTTTCGTCTTGTCATGTATTTAGCGTAGATAAAGTAGCGCAAAGGGAGTTCTTGTCTGATCACTCTGCGCATGTGGAACGCTTCTTCGCTATCTGCGCCGAAGAAGTGTTCAGCGATCCGATGATATCCCTCTATGGCTATGCGATAGCGGTTCACTACCCCTTGGTCCATGAAAGAATCATTGTCGCCCCGCCTCAATATGTAAGAATCTGAAAGGTACTTCACCGTGAAGCCGTTTGACATTAATTCCATAAGTCGAGCCGAATGCGCCCAGCAGCTCCCTATGAACTCCTTTCTCAAGGGGGCCATATCCCACAAGTGCCTACTGATAACCAGGCCACTCATAAAGCTAAAAAATGCTTCCGAAGAGAGGGCTGCGCGAAAATAGGCCAGCCGTTCATAGCTGTTGGCTAAGTTGTATGTTGCGTCCTTTTGATCTCGAAGCACAGGGTGCTCGTTGATCGGCGTCATATCGTAGTTGCAATTCCAGTGCCTGCAGACCATTACACCGGGGTTGGATTTAATCTCTTGCAGTACACGTGTCACCGCACCGGCCTTCATGTAGTCATCCGCGCTGAAAAGCCAACAGTATCTGCCTTTTGTAAGCGAAACAGCCTGAGCCATATCGACGTCGATTCCTCCCTTAGCTTCTAGCCGGAAATACCGCAGGCGCCCGTCGAGATTAATGTATCGCTGGACGACGTTAGCAGTCGCGTCTGTCGACGCACCATCAACCACAACTATTTCCACTTCCCCAGTTAACTGAGGAATAATTGTGTCAAGGGTCTCTCCTATCAAGTGACCAAAGTTGTAAGTCGGAATACAAATAGATAGATCGGGTTTCATCCTTGTCCTTTACAGGCTGATTGGTAAACAGCAAGGTGTTCGATTGCCACTCTCTCCCATTCGGTTTGATACCGATCAGTTGCAATCTCTAGCTTCGCTCCCGCATATCTTTCTAATGCTCGTGATAACTCCGATAGGTCGCTCGGCCTTGCATAATAGATATTCTCTTTTTCGCTGTAGCCGGTAGCCGCACGCGATGTCGTCAGAACGAAGCTTCCATTGACTCTAGCTGCCTGGATTGATGTGTTCCATTCACCACCGCCTTCCGGGAAGGGCAGTACTACGGCATCTGAGGCGGCGAGGATGTCAGAAACATCGGCGGGTGGTAGAAAGCCGAGAAACTCCACCTTTCCTTGCCAAGGCGGTTTGCTCGCCAAACCTTTGAGTGCGCGGCAGTATTTCCGATTCTGGTCGAATTCTCCAATGATTAGAATTTTATCTCGTGATGGATCTGCGATCTCGAAGAGTTGCTCCACACCTTTGTTCGGATATAAGAATCCAAAGTAGGAAAGTAGCCTGTTCTGACCATACTGGAAAAATTCTTCCCTAATTTCCGACAAGGCGGCGGCTGACTTGTGGCTTGCGTTTATACTTGGGGCGCTCTGAATGTAGTACGTCTTCTTCCTAGATCGCAAGCGACGTGTAATACCCTTGAAAAGATCCCAGTAGTTTGACCGCACAACAATTATTGGTCCTGAGCTGAGAGCCTTCATTGACATTATGGGTCTAGGGAAGAGCTCAAAGCTCTCATGCCAGGTTTGGACGACAGTTACACCGACGAGCTCAAGTAAAGGAGGGAGAAGCCAAGGCAGAAAAGCTCTTTGGTACCCGCGAGTCGGGTATTGAATATGAACAACATCAGGCTTCCAATGGCTAATTGCCTTGCGAATAGCCAGAAAGTCTGACGCCCTCCAGTTTTCTACTACATCGAAAATGGCAATGTCCCGCTGCGTTTTATCGTACGCGAATCGCTTGTCGGCAATGATCGCCACCGTTACATCCGGTATTCTTGCTAACGATTGAGCCAAGCGGTGGGTATAGTCTCCGACACCACATTTTGCAGGTGGGTAGGATCCGGTAACGATCAGTACCTTCATGGACTTCTGAAAGACTCTCTAATTGTTATACCCCACAGTGATGCACACGCAGCGTGGGGAGCGGAAAAACCAGGGTTTTCCCGTTTAAATGTGGCGCCTGCTCAAAGAACTTGGAAAAGTGCCATGGCAGTACTAGGTGATAATCGAAATCCCGGGCCAACGTTTCACTTTCATCAACGATGGGTAGTCTGGACCCTGGGGTGTAGGCTCCAAATTTTTCCTCATTGACTTCACCTACTTCACTGACGAGTGATTCATTTAATCCGCAGTACTGTAGTATCACGTTACCTTTTGTGGACGCTCCGAGTGCACACGTTTTTTTTCCAAGACGATGCGCTTCCTGTAAAAAAGAAAGAAGTTCTATCCGCGAGGCTTTGACGCGCTCTGCGAAAGCTCTATAGGGGGCGATCGTGTCCAGCTCAGCTCTCTCCTCACGCTGAAGCATTTCCTTTATTCTGGCACCATGCTCTATTTTCTTTGTCTTTTTCGCAATTACATAGAAACTTCCACCATTTATATCATTGAGTTCAGCGTTGATGAGAGAAAACCCCGCTCGATCTGCCATCCAAACAATTTGCTTCATCGCATAATACTCGATGTGCTCGTGACACACGGTATCGTAGGACGTCATTCTCAGCATGCTTGGCAGGTAACTCTGCTCAAAGAGCCAAAGGCCGTCATCCTCAAGTATCTCGTGGACGTCTTTCATGAATGAAAGCGGGTCTTCAAGGTCATAAAACATTGCAAAAGAGGTGACTAGCGATGCTTTGGCGTCGGCGATCCTCTCCTTCAGAATTTTCGCCGAGAAAAAATCTGCTATAAGTTCAATGTGCTGTGGATAGTACTGTTTAAATTTGGCTCCTGTGGGATCAACTCCGACCAACCGTAAATTCTTGTCAGGGAACGCTTGTAATGTCGTGCTGTCGTTACTGCCTATGTCTACTACCAAGGCGCCAGGTTGTAGTGGGTATTGCTCCAAATGCCCTGAAATTTTTGTGGTTAGATGGCGCACCATGCTGGCATTCAGGGCTGACCGGTAACCATAATTTTCTCCGTACATCTCGTTGGCGTCGTAGCTGTGCTGGAGTTGGAGAAGCCCGCAGTTACCTTCACCCAAGCACTTTACCAAGCGGAGAGGGCCGCTGTTTATAGCCGCTGTCGGCTGGCGCGGAAACTCTCCAGTCATATGCTGGACGCCTAGATCCAGCACCAATTCCAAGTGTTGATTTCCGCAAATTCTGCACTGGGTGATTGCGTTTGGCATCTAATTTATCTCTTGTTGAGTTTGAGCTCTTTGATATCGTGGTCAACCATCTGCCGAACCATATCGGCAAAATTTACTCTGGGCTTCCACCCCAGTCTAGCGTGGATGTGGCTAGTATCGCCAACCAACAGTGATGGATTCTCTATACGCACGAGTTCTTCACTGCTCCTTACGAAAGTTCGATAATCGAGTCCGACGTGCGCGCATGCGATCTCGCAAAGATCACGCACGGAGTGAGAAACGCCGGTAGCTATGACGTAATCGTCTGCCGTGTCGCACTGCAGCATCTTCCAAGCGGCTTCCATGTAGTCGCCCGCATAGCCCCAATCACGGCGAGCCTCGAGGTCGCCCAGTTCTATGGAGTCAGCTAGACCCAAGCTTACGCGAGCAACTTGCCGTGTGATCTTGCGAGAGACGAAATCAGTGCTTCGTAAACTGCTCTCATGATTGAAAAAGATGGCAGAGCTTGCATGCAGTCCGTAGTGCTCTCTGTAGATCTTGATGAGGTGATGTGCATACAGCTTTGCAGCGCCATAGGGGTTTCGGGGCGCCATCGGTGTGCGCTCTGATTGTGGTGTTGTTTGACACGCACCGAACAGCTCGCTGCTAGATGCCTGGCAAAACCTTGATCTAGGTGAGTATGACCGTATGCTTTCTAAGAGGCGAAGAACCGCTATCCCATTTATATCCACGAGTGACTCTGGGTTGTTCCATACATTTGATCCAACTGCGAACGCGGCTAAGTTGTATAGTTCATCGGGCTTGTGATCTCTGATTGCCATTGAGATTGCTGTGCTGTCACTAAGGTCCAATTGAATCAGCTTAGTACCTAACTCAGAAAAATGACGATCCCCCTTGAGTCTGTTGATATCCCGCGTGGTACCAATAACCTCGTAGGATTTACTGGCAAGCAAGGAGCTAAGCAACCTCCCATCCTGCCCGCCGACACCCGTAATCAACGCTGTTTTCATGAGTGGGGTGACCCCAATGGAAATAGTTTAGCTAGAAATTTAGCTGCTTTTGAGGAGTCAGGACTATTAAGTAAATCGCTAAGCCCTAGTCTCGCGTTGCGGTTTAGGAATACGACATACAAAACCGCGTAAAAATTTACTAGTTTTCCGGGAAGTCTCGCAATTCCAAGGGCGATGGTCCGTTGAAGAAATGAAGATCTATGCATGACGTATTCCCGGTACTCCGCTATTGAATAGCTGCCTCTGGCTCTGTGCTTTAGCAGTTGCAAGGGGTTGCGCCAAGGCCGCTCGGCGCAGACGCTGCGCTTCGCATGATCTGAGAATGCGGGAAACGACCATATCAGCTCGGGCCATTTGAACATCCAGATTTCAAACGTTCTTGGAGTCCACATAGCGACACCATATCGTATTGAAATTGCTGGTGTGGATAACACCATTATATTCTCGAGACACGGAGTCTGAAGTATCACCCCGACATGAATGAACAGTGATCCATAGTATCGGTTTCGGTTCCGTCTCAACCACAGGTCTCTGCGGATTATAACCGATGCTATAAAAGATAATGCGTCCCCGGCGGTCTCAAGGAAGAGGTCGTCAGCAGTATTAAAATGCATGTCTGCGGTGAGGTCCATGCGAGACTTCTGTAGGGTGGCCCCGAAGTCCTCTGTCTTGACTTCAGCGTCTACGATGACCAGGTCTGGCGCACTATTTAGTGCAACAAGGATGCGGTGTATTGCGCCGGGCAATAACAGGTCATCGTCGGTCATTAGCCAACAATACACTCCCTTCGCGTAATGAACTGACCGATCAAAGTCCGCGTCTACACCTGAATTTTTATCCTCTCGATAGTACCTCAATGACGGACACTTATGGCAGTAGTTCGCCAGAATTTCGGGTGTTGAGTCTGTCGATGCACCGTCGACAATGACTATTTCGATAGCCGGGTGCAACTGTGCAAGTATCGAGTCCAGCGTTGAGGCGATAACATCACCACGGTTTAGCGTTGCGATGCAAATTGATAGCTTGGGTGGGGGCGATGCGTTTTCAGGATCTAATATTTTCATTGATTGGCTTCTATTCCGAATATCTCTCGCATGGCTCGGCTGAAGAAGATTCGTGATTGGGCTGGAAGAAACAAAAGTAAACAAATAGCCATTAGGGGAGCTGCGAAACTACCAGCAATTAATACTGATCCCAATGCATCGACCCCCGTCCCAATCATAATCAGCTTTACTAGCCCAAGTGACGCTGCGCAGACAATGACCGTAGGTAAAATATCTGCAAGCAGCCACTTGTATCTTATATCCCTCAGCAGAAGCGTGTGCGTTACGTAGCTTCCCGCCACGAGGTATAAAATATTCTGTACCAAACTTGCTGCACTGCCTCCAAGTAGGCCAAATTTTTGTGTCAAGAAGTAGCCTAAAGGTACATATAAAGATATAAGAAATAGATTGATGGTGAGGGGTAAGCGACTTCTTCCTGCTGCGAGTTGAAGCGCATACGGGAGATGCATGATGCCGTTCATGGCAGTTCCCAGTATTAGCATCCCCAGTACGGGTGAGGTGGAAGGGTTAAAGTTTTCTTCTCCTAACCATAGCTTAAGTATATCCTCCGCGAAATATGCGCCAGAGAAGGCAACCGGAAAAACTACTGCGCAGAGTGCGCGAGTCGCAACACGGTATTCGTTGTAGAGTAGGTCTAATGCTTCGTTGGCTATATGTGTCGAGAATCTTGGATAGACGCTGTTGAATACAGGAGTCAGGATTATATATAGTCCGCTTGCGAGAGCTCCCGCCACCATATAATTCCCTAGGTCACCAATTGAAAGCCATTTACTAAGCAGAATCTTGTCTAGTTGCTGGATTAACACAGCCGTTAACGACACGCCCGCCATGCCGGCTGAGAAGCGCCAGATATTCTTTACTAACTTAAAATCTTTAACTGCTACTTTTCGGCCCCCTATTACCTTCCAGGCGTTCCTGCGAAGTACTTGCGTAAAGACCAGCGCGCAGACCAATTGCCAAAGGAAATACGCCTCAATGTTAGGATTTAGCGCGATTACAGTAATCAGGCCTCCACCGGTAGCCAGTGTCACCATACCGATCCCGATGCTGCTCGTCAGCGCAATCTTCTGCGCTCCCATGAGAGTGCTTTGATATAGGGTGGCGGGCCAGCGGGCGGCGATAATGAGACCAATTAGAAACAGGGATCGTTCGGTCACGATGTTCCCATCGCTACTGTTCAACCAGTAGGTAACGATAAATTTCGCGAAAGGAACCGTAATGAGTGCGAGTAATACGGCTATTCCCCAGTATAAAGGGCTCAGGGTGGCCAGAAGATCTGCGTTTTCACTGGGATTTCCGTTTGCGATATTGCGAGCTACTTGCCGATTGGCCGCAGGCGCGATACCAAGGTCAAGAACAAGCAGCAAGCTTTGCGCGGAGAGATATAATCCAATCAGAGCGTATGCTTCAACGCCAAGGTGACGGACTAATATCGGTACGGCTAAAAATGAAGCGGCAGCTGACCATAGGCTGAACACCGTGTTCGCTGCCAGATTTACACCCAGCACCATTATAAGCTCATCGGTAGACTGATTTCACGAACGCGAATTCCACTCTTTCTTTGCGGTATCGTAGTCAGCCGCAGCCATCTCTTGAACGAGCGTGTCGAACTCGGTTCGCGGAGTCCAGCCGAGTTTTGCCTTCGCTTTGGAGGCGTCACCTAGAAGTGTATCGACCTCGGTGGGACGGAAGTAGCGCTTGTCAACGGCGACACGGCATACACCGGCGTTGTCCACCGCGCGCTCCGCGAATCCTTCTCCCTCCCAAAAAAGATCGATTCCTAAGTGAGTCGCACACGTTTTAGTAAAGTCACGCACGCTATATTGAATGCCCGTAGCTATCACGAAGTCTTCTGGTTGCTCTTGCTGGAGCATCAACCACTGTGCTTCCACAAAATCCTTCGCATGTCCCCAATCTCTCCTCGCGTCAAGGTTTCCAAGGTATAGACACTCTTGTAGTCCTGCTTTTATTCGGGCCAAACCCCTTGATATCTTTCTACTTACAAAATGCTCTCCGCGTAAAGGGGACTCATGATTGAATAGAATGCCATTGCAGGCAAACAATCCGTATGCTTCTCTGTAGTTTACCGTCGCCCAGTAAGCGTATAGCTTTGCTACCGCGTATGGGCTACGTGGATAGAAGGGAGTGACTTCGCTTTGAGGAGATTCCGCAGCCTTGCCGTAGAGTTCAGAGGTTGAGGCCTGATAAAACCTTACCTTCCGCTCCATACCCAACATTCTAATGGCTTCTAGAATACGTAAAGTGCCTAATGCATCGCTATTGGCGGTGTATTCGGGTAGCTCAAAGGATACTGCCACATGACTCTGAGCCGCGAGGTTGTATATTTCGTCTGGCTGAACCTTCTTAATAATGGAGATTAGACTCGATGAGTCTGTCATGTCGCCGTGGTGTAGAAAAAAGTTGACGTTTTCTTCATGTACATCCTTGATCAAGGAATCAATGCGCCCCGTATTAAACATTGATGCTCTGCGTCGAACACCGTGTACTTCATACCCCTTTTCCAATAGGAAACGCGATAGATACGCCCCGTCCTGTCCCGTAACGCCTGTTATCAGTGCAATCTTCTTCATGTTATTCCATCTGTATCTCTGATGATCTCTTTGATCTCTCTATATCGCCACGCGAGTGATTTTAGTTCCTCCGTAGCGACGGTTTTAGGCTCATGCGGGAGAAGCTGAACCTCACAAAGCTGCAGGAATAGCTCGCTAACCCACTGTCTAAAGGTCTTCTAGGTCTCATCCCTCTTGAATTTAGGGTGATTGAGTGCTGGGCAAAAGTAAAATATCTCACAATTTGATCTATTCTATACCAGAAGTGCTTAGCGGCCAGCATGCGGAAGATGAACACTCAAAGCCTCGTTTCCGTAATATGTTCCGCGATATAAGCGGTCCAGCTAGCAGTTCTATTTCCTAGTTGCTTTCCTCACCCGATGGTAGGCCGGTCCGAGCATATGGCCACTAACGTTGTAAAGAATCCCAAGAACAGGAACTTTGATTCTCAGTCTCTCCCAAGTTGAGTCCAAGGCGCACATGTTCACCCTCTGAGGTATGGCCAGCCATACTTTCGTAACATCGTTAGCTTCCTCGGCCAGATTTTGAACGCGCTAAAATACTCAAGCCACTCGATAGAAGCACTTTTCCTTATACCTCGTTGATGCTCTCGGAGCGCCTCTCTGTTTTGCCACAAAGACGTGAGAGCGTTGATATAGATCTCTTTCATCGGGCGAAAATTCATTTCTGCCACGCTCAGGATAAAACCTTCAAGGAGTAGCAGAATGATGTGTGTACAGAGGATTGGCCAAGTAAGCGTTGGTGGTGTCATGATGAAAAGAACGTATGTCTTGTTTCGCTCGCTAAGCCTTCGACGGCGATAGCTGGACACGAGATTCTGGGAATCGACTTTGTTCCCGCCAAAACTATGGCCCTGACGATGCAGATATCCGCTAACGTTCGTGACCTCAACCTTTCGGCCTACTAGGCGTGTCGCACAGCACAAATACAGATCTTCTCCGATAGATTCGAACCACTCAGGAAAGCCGCCCAACAGCTCCCATGTCTCGCGGCCTATCCAAAAGCAGGCTCCAATCACCATCGCCACTTCACTACGCATCGGGTCCATGTTGGGTACCGGGTTATAGAAAGGGTCCAGCAAGCAGCCCCGGTCCACAAGGTCCCCAGTCTCCCAGTCATACTGCGGCAGCGTGAGGATTCCGGGGGGGGGCTGTTGTGCTGCAGCATCGGCCAGCGTAGCAAGCGCATCGGGGAACAGAGCTGCATCGTTGTTCAGTAGTAAAACGTACTCGCCACGTGCATGCGCCACCATACGGTTATTGGCCACACAGAATCCGGCGTTCTCGCGGCCGGCGAGTAGTTCAACCTGAGGGTACTTTTCGCGGAGGAAGGCCACAGAGTCATCGGGTGAGGCATCGTCGTGCACGATGATCTCGAAGTGAAAATCACACTGTTGCTCAAGTACCGAATCCAGGCAGGCGGCAATGAGTTCGGGCCCCCGATAGTGGGCGATGCATACCGAAACCAGCGGCCCATCTGGCCGGTTCAGGGCCGGGTAGTGTGCAACCAATGCCATGTTCGTTTTAGGCCCTCATCCAATGAAACCTCAGGCTGCCAGCCGAGTACCTGTCGCGCATAATCTATGTTGATGGTGACTTTGTTGGCATCCACTGTGCGGCCTTGTACATAGTCACGATGCAACGTTTCACCGCTGGCTATTTCGGCCAGGGTGAAAAGTTCGTTGAGGCGAATACTTTCACCGCTCGCTGCATTGATCGTGCGCACGTTCCCCTCTGGCGGCGACGTGAGAGCCGCCAGAGTTAGTCCAATAAGGTCATCAATATACAGGTAATCACGCAGAGCAGAGCCATCGCCCCATACGCGTAATGTTTCCCCGCGTCGGATGCAGCCCAGCATGGTTGGCACAATTCCAAATCCGGCAACTTCTGCCTGGCCTGGCCCGTAAATGTTTGACGGCCTTATGATTGTTGCGCTGCCTGCAAATTGCCTTGTCCAGGCTCCGATAAACTGTTCAGCCGCAACTTTGGCGGCGCCGTGGTATGAGCGAGGTCGCGGCAGGTCGGTTTCACTGGAAGCCGCCACAGCTTGTTCGTCATAAATAGCACCGGCCGAAGAGAAATAGACCAGAGGTATTGAGGGGTGAGTTTGCAGGGCCTCAAGTGTCGCCAGCAGGGGCGCCAGATTCGTGCTCAGTTCCGCCAGCGGTTTGCCGGCACTGCTGCCAGGGGTGCTTGCCGCAGCGAGGTAGACCAGGGCATCGACGTCGCCCAATAATGCGGCCACATCGCCGGGGTGGCTGCATTCGCTGGCGAACTGTTCGGTGTGCGTGAGGCTCGGGACGTGACCGCTGCGCGAAACAGCCTTCACGTGAGCTCCCCGGTGACTCAGCGCCCTGCACAGGGACCTGCCAATGAAGCCCCCGGCGCCAATGACCAGAACGTGGCTACGCATCAGAATCGCCCAGCAGCCCGTTGTATAGCGTCAAATAGCGCTCAGCGCAGTCATCCCAGGTGCCGACGGCTGCTTGCACCCAGTGGCGAGCATTGGCACCACACTGCTTGTTAACCGCGGTACTCTCGAGTCTTTGTATTCCGGCCGTGTACGCTTCCCGGTCATTGCATAGTTCGCCTGTAACGCCCTTTTGCACAAGGCTGGCGTGGGCTGGCATATCGGAGGCGATAATAGGCAAGCCGGCCGCCATGGCCTCCAGCATAACTTGTGGGCGTCCTTCTGCGTGTTTGCTCAGTGTCACCAGGCCATGTGCTTTTGGGAACCAGTCCATGGCCAGCTGCTCTGGGGTGGCGGGGCCGTGATAATGCACCCAGCTTGGCAAAGCGATTTGTTCCTGCATAGGGCCGAGTAGATGCAGTTGGCGCGACTGTCCGTTGAATAGCGGTTCCGACCAATCGAGTAGCGGCCCCAGCTTATCCCGAGTCAGGCGCGTGACCGCCAGCCATACCGGTTGCTCTGGCGCCATTTTTCGTTCGATGGCATACCAAACGGGGTCGATGCCAAAGGGAACCGGTTGAACGTGCGCAACGTCACCAAATGTACGCTCTAGAATGGGCTGCATCCACTCGGCATTGGGGCAGATGGCAACCTTGCGATCCCGCATCACGCGCCGCAGCAGTGGCTTTATCAGGGGTAGTTTGAGCAGCTTCAGATCCGTACCCAACACGGTAACCAACAACGGCTTGCCGTCCCTCGGGAGCGGCAGCGCGGTTTGCAGCCAGTTCAGGTGATACAGTTCCGTCGTGGTTTCCCTGCGATACGCGGCGTGCAGCGAACGCAGCAGCTTCAACGGTGCTAACAACGCGCTTGGCCGCAAGCTGCGCATAATGTGCGCAATACCACCCGCCGCCATCAGGTCGCTGAGCGTGCGTTCCTCTGCGGGTGTCGGCACGTAGCGAACGTGATCGGGTAGCGGCCCTGGTGGGGCCCAAACCGAAAGTTCTATGTCGGAGCGGCGAGCAAGCGCATCGACCATATGCCGAATGAATACGCCCCGCCAGTCCTCGCGGTCGGCGGGGTACGATGTTGCTGCACAGAGAACCCGCATCGGGCGCACGCTTCAGGTGGCCTTGCTGTTCACGCGATCACCCCACCACCGGCACAGCACCCGCCCGAACTTCGGCTCGCACCAGTCCCGCATCTCCCAGTCGCTCAGTAATCGCTGCGGTAATCCCCGCCACATCCAACCCCGCTGCCGCATATTGCTCCGCCTGGCTACCATGCTCTACAAACGCATCGGGAATACCGAGGTGCAGGCAGGGCGTATCCAGCTGATTGGCTGACAACAATTCATGCACGCCACTGCCCGCCCCACCGGCGATGGCGTTATCTTCCACCGTGACCAGCAGCGCGTGGCTGGCCGCCAGTGCCAGTACCCGCTCTTCATCCAGCGGTTTCACCCAGCGCATGTCGACCACGGTGGCATTCAGTGCCTCTCCGGCCTCCAGCGCAGCGGGCAACACGGTGCCGAACGTTAGAATGGCCACACGCTGCCCCTCACGGACGGTCACGGCCTTGCCGATAGGTAGTTCGCTCATCGTTTCACTGATCAGCGCGCCGTTGCCGGTGCCGCGCGGATAGCGCACGGCAGCGGGCCCCTGATGCTGGTAGGCCGTGTAGAGCATTTGCCGGCACTCGTTTTCGTCGGAAGGCGCGCCGATCACCATGTTGGGGATGCAGCGCAGGTAACTCAGGTCAAACGCCCCGTGGTGAGTGGGGCCGTCCTGGCCCACCAGTCCTGCGCGGTCGATGGCGAAGGTGACGTCCAGGTTCTGGATGGCCACGTCGTGTATCAGCTGGTCGTAGGCGCGCTGCAGAAAGGTGGAGTAGATCGCCACCACGGGTTTCAGGCCATCGCAGGCCATGCCCGCGGCGAGCGTAACCGCGTGCTGCTCGGCAATGGCGACATCGTGATAGCGCTCGGGGAAGCGCTCGGCGAATTCGACCATGCCGGAGCCTTCGCACATGGCGGGCGTGATGCCGGCGAGTTTCGGGTCCTGCTCGGCCATGTCGCACAGCCAGCGCCCGAACACATCCTGGAACTTGGGTTTGCGTGGGGCGGCGGGCGGCGCGGGCAGGTTCGCCTGCGGCCCCTTGGGCACGGCTTCGATTTTGTTGATGGCGTGGTAGCCCACCGGGTCTTTTTCCGCCGGTGCGAAGCCTTTGCCCTTCATGGTGCGAATGTGCAGGAATTGGGGGCCTTCCAGGTCCTTCATGTTCTCCAGCGTTTGCAAGAGCTGTGGCAGGTCGTGCCCGTCCAGCGGGCCAATGTAGTGCCAGCCCAGCTCCTCGAACAGGGTGCCGGGGGCAACCATGCCTTTCATGTGTTCTTCGGTGCGCTTGGCCAGGTCCCAGGCGGGCTTGATGCGTTTGAGGATCTTCTTGGAACCTTCGCGCAGGCTGATGTAGGTTTTGCTGGCCCAGATCTTGGCGAAGTAGGTGGCCAGGCCGCCGGTGTTGTGGCCGATGGACATCTGGTTGTCGTTGAGCACCACCAGCATGTTGGGGCGCACGTGGCCGGCGTGAGCCAGCGCCTCGATGGCCATGCCGCCGGTGATGGCGCCGTCACCGATAACGGCTACCACGTGCCGGTCTATGCCCTGCTGCCGGGCGGCCAACGCCATGCCCATGGCGGCGGAGATACTGGTGGACGAGTGCCCCACGCCGAAGGTGTCGTAGTCGCTTTCGCTGCGTTTGGGGAAACCTGCCAGGCCGCCAGCCTGGCGGATGCTGCGCATCGCCTGCATGCGCCCGGTGAGGATTTTGTGGGGGTAGGTCTGGTGGCCCACATCCCACACAATGCGGTCCTGTGGCGTGTTGTATACGGTGTGCAGCGCCACGGTAAGCTCGACAACGCCCAGCCCGGCGCCAAAATGACCGCCGCTCTGGCCTACGCTGTACAGCAGGTAGGCGCGCAGTTCCTCACACAGCTGTTCCAGCTCTGCCTCATCCAGCGCCCGCAGGGCTTTGCCCTGGTCAACGGCGCTGAGCAGGGGCGTGTTCGGCAGTGTGGCGGGAATATCGCGTAACATGGGCGGATTTTAGCGCATTCGGTGAGGAATGCGATGATTTCCGTGTGGTAGCACTGCGCCTCAGTCCTCCCCGGGCAGCTCTTTGAAGCGGTGGATCTGCCGCCGTTGCTTCTTGGTTGGCCGGTGTAGTGGCCGCTCGATCATGCCGCCGGCGGCCTTGCGTGCCTCCGCCTCGCTCTCCCGGCGCGCTACGCTGGCGTCGGTTTCCGTGTACAGCTGCTGAGCCTCCGGTGCCCCCCGGCGCTGGTCAGAAAGCGCCTCAATGATGACTTCACGTACATCCCAGCCCTGGCGTATCAGCAGTCGTTCGCCCACGGCAATTTCCTTGGACACCTTGATGCGCTGGCCGTCCAGCTGCACCTTGCCGCCTTCAATGGCGGCTTTGGCCAGGCTGCGGGTTTTGAAGAAGCGCGCAGCCCACAGCCATTTGTCGATGCGAAGTTTGTGCTCGCTCACGGTGCAGTGCCCGTGAACACCGCCTCGGGCATGATTTCATCAAAGTGATGAATGCCGGGAAAGCGGGTGTCGAGGCGTTTCTGCAGCTGGCTGTCTGGCTGTAGCAGGGTGAGCAGGTGGGCAATGCCGTATTGGCGGGCGGACTCCAGCACGCTTTCGGTATCGTCGATAAACAGCGTGCGCGCCGGGTCGAAAGGGTGCAGGGCCTGCAGGGCGTGCCAGAAGGCCTGCTCTTCCTTGGGGGCCGCTAGGTCGTGCGACACCACGAGGCGGTCGAACCAGGGGGTGATGTCGACCTGGGACATTTTGATCTCCAGCGTCTTGCGGTGGGCGTTGGTCACCAGCACCACCTCGCGCGGGCCGGCATGAAGCCGCTGCAGGAACTCCAGCGCATGGGGCCGCAGCTTGATCATGTGCCGCAGCTCCTGCTTCAGCGCCGGCACATCCATGTCCAGCTGGGCGCTCCAGTAATCCAGCGAGTACCAGTCCAGCGTGCCCTGGCGGCCGTCGAAACGCCCGTGCAGCGCCGTGGTGGCCTCCGTTGCCGCAATGCCGTGCTTCTCCGCATACAGGCGTGGCAGGTGGTCCAGCCAGAAGTAGTTGTCAAAATGCAGGTCCAGCAGGGTGCCGTCCATGTCCAGCAGAACCGTATCGATACTGTCCCAATTGATCATGCGAGTATCCCGGCGTTGGGTTGGGGCGCAGTAGTATGCCGTGTTTCGGCGCCAGCCGCATGCCGGTGGCGCATGTCGTCGGCGTTGGTCGGCGCCACCCACAGTGCTGAGCAAAGGCTTCCCGCTGCGCCGCGGGACGTCTTGGCCCACAGTGTTACAATTGCCCCATCCTTGCCCAGGTAGCCATCGTGCCCGATTTGACCGCGTTTGTTCCGCCACTGCTGCATCTCTGCCTGGAGGCAGGGCAGCTGATTTGTGACCATTACCATGCGCCGGGTGACAGCGGGCTGCGTGCCAAAACCGATAACTCGCCGCTCACGCATGCGGATATGGACTCCCACGCCTGTTTGCGCGATGGCCTGGCGGCGCTCACGCCGCAGCTGCCGTTGCTGTCCGAGGAATCATCGCCCGCGCAGAAGGCGCAGCGCCACGCCTGGACCCGGTTCTGGATGGTGGATCCACTGGACGGCACCAAAGAGTTCATCGCCGGCACCGGGGAGTTCACCATCAACATCGCGCTTATCGACCAGCACCGTCCGGTGTTGGGTGTGTTGTACATTCCACTGCAGAAAATGGCCTGTGTCGGTGTGCCGGGTGAGCTGTCCGCGCGCTTCATAGCCGATGCAAACGGCCAGTGGCGGCAAGAGCCGTTGCAGACCCGTGCGCTGCCCGGTGCGAAGGCGGGCGTTACGGTATTGGCCAGCCGGCGCCACCGCAATGCGGCCCTGGATGCCTGCCTGGCGTGGCTGGAGGCGCACTGTGGCACACTGCAGCGCGAGAATAGTGGCAGCGCGCTGAAGTTCTGTCAGTTAGCGGAGGGCCGCGGTGACGTGTATCCGCGCTTTTCACCGTGCAGCGAATGGGACGTGGCCGCGGGCCAGGCTGTGGTGGAGGCCGCAGGCGGAAGGGTACTGGGCCTGGACGGCAACCCCCTGCGCTACAACTGCCGTGACTCGCTGCTCAGTCCGCACTTTCTTGCGGTGGGGGACGCACACAATGCGCTCTGGCCCGAGTTGCTGGCCCACCAGCGGCAATGGGGTGGTGGTGTATCGACATGAGTGCGGCCGTTATCAATGTGGCTGTGGTCGACGCCAATACAAAACCGTCTTGCATGGCGCTTGTGCGGGGAAACCCGTAAGGTATAGAGTTGAACACGATTCGGACACTGCCCGTGCAGGAGGCAGACCAACCATGAACGAGCCACCGCGCAGCCCATTTGGGCGCGGCCACGTTGCAACCGACGCCGCCAATGAAGAGCCGACCCCCGCCATGCGGCTGATGGAGCTGATGGCACGCCACCGTGCGCTGGATGAGAAAATTGATGAGCTCTATGAGTTTCCCTACAAGAACCAGATCCTGCTGCAGCGCCTGAAAAAAGAAAAGCTGCGCCTGAAGGATACAATCGAGCATTTGAAGGATGATCTCATTCCCGATCTCAACGCGTAAGGCTCTCACGACAACCGCAAGGAGGTAGCTCCATGTCCTCATTTACAACGCACTGTGCACAGTCCCTGCCCGTGGCGCCGCGCGCGCTAGTCCCAGCAGCGCTGCTCTGTTTTGCGATGGCATTGCCCCTCGCGGCGCCGGCTGGTGCCGACAACCACGGCGAGCTTCCCGAGGTCACCACCACAGCACTGACCGGCACGCTCCACCTGTTGCAGGGTCGCGGCGGCAACGTGGTCGCCTCGGTGGGGGAAGATGGCCTGCTGATCATTGATGACGATTACGAGAATATGGTGCCCGCTTATGAAGCGGCGCTGGTTGACCTGGCCGGTGCGGATGCCAACCCCAGCTTCGTGCTCAATACCCACTGGCACTCCGACCACACGGGCGGCAACCTGTTTTGGGCGGACCGCGGTGCGGTCGTCGTCGCTCACACGCGCGTGCGCGAGCGCATGGCCACGCGGCAGGACATGCCGACCATGAACCGGGTGGTGGAGCCCAGCCCCGCAGGCGCGTTGCCCGTGGTGACATTTGGCGATTCACTGGCCCTGCATTTCAACGATGACGACCTGGAGGTGCAGCACTACGCCGCTGGGCACACTGATGGCGACAGCGTGGTGTATTTCACCGCGGAAAACGTGGTGCACATGGGAGACCTGTATTTCAAGGACCGCTTCCCGTTTGTCGATATCGCTTCCGGCGGCACCGTGCCGGGCTACATCGCAGCAGTACAGGCCGTGTTGGATCGCGTGGACGGCAGCACGGTGATTGTACCCGGGCACGGCAGCCTGGCCAGCAAAGCAGACCTCGAACGCTACCTCGATATGCTGCAGCTTACGTCCACCTACGTGTCCGACAAGCTGGCGGCGGGTGAGTCCGTCGAGGCCATTACCGAAGCCGGCCTCGGCGAGGTGTGGGCGAGCTGGGGCACAGGCTTTATCAATGAGCCCACCTGGATCAGCTTTATCGCCAACAGTCCATGAGCCTTCCGCGCTGATGGATAGCCCTCAGGGCTGGAAATCGAGCGCTTCAGTTTTGCTAATGAGCTAGTTGCTTTTGCCGGAGGTTGGGACCACTCCCTCCTCTGTCAAGCTCCCCTCCAGTTCCAGCAACAACGCTTTCGCGGCCAGCCCGCCCGCAAACCCGGTCAGGCTGCCGTTCGCGCCAATCACGCGGTGACAGGGCACGACGATGGGTAAAGGATTGCGCCCGTTCGCTGCCCCGACAGCGCGCACGGCTCGCGGGTTGTGCAGAGCGCAGGCGATGTCGCGGTAACTGCGCAGCTCGCCCCAGGGAATCGCGCGCAGTGCCTGCCAGACAGCCTGCTGAAACGCCGTGCCCCGCGCATCCAGTGGCAAGTCAAATGCCCGCCGCGATCCAGCAAAATACTCTGCCAGTTGGGAGCTGGCCAACTCCAGCACGGCGTTGGTCTCGCGTTCCTCCGCTGCAGCTCCGTGCTGCCCCGGGAAGTGGATGGCGGTCAGTGCCGTGTCGTTCGCGACCAGCTGTAATGTTCCCAACGGACTTTCGATCAGGCGGGTGGCGGTGGTTGTCATGTCCAGTCTCCTCGGCGCGTGGCGCAGCGGTTGTGACGTGAGGGTGGCGTCGCGAAGCGTTGGCGGCGGTCGGGCTTATGCATCGAGACTGCGCCACAGCAGGTTGGCTGCGTAGGCCCGCCAGGGGCGCCAGTGTTCGCTGGCAGGCTGCAATGCTTCCGTGGCTTCAGGGAGCGCCTCCCAGGCGCGCATGAGGCCGAGGTCCTTGGGGGGAAACGCATCGGGTTGGGCTTCACCCCGCATCGCGATCATGGCGACGGTCCAGGGGCCGATGCCCGGCTCGGCCAGCAACGCGTCAGCCGCGGGGGCTTCTCCGCTGGCGAGTCGGCTGCAGACCCGGCGCAGGGTGTCGCGCCGGCGCGTCGGCATGGGGAAGTGGCTGTCATCCAGGGCCACAACCGCCGCAGCGGCGGGAAAGGCCGGGGGGTGTCCGGGGCGCCGTGTGGCTTCGGCCAGGCGTGAACACACTCCGCGAGCGGCGGCAATGCTCACCTGTTGGCCCACAATGGCGCGCAGGGTGGCTTCCTCCGCGCTCCAGCACACCGGAGAGCGTACGCCGGGGAAGCGCTCCAGCAGGGTTGCCAGTGCCGGGTCCTGCCGCAGGCTCGCAGCGATCACCTCGGGGTTGGCATCCAGGTCAAACATTCGCCGTACGCGCTGTACCACGGGGATCATGTCCGCCAGGTCGGGCAGGTGAAGCTCCAGCTCGATGGCGTGCCGTGCCGGTGCGTGGCGTACACCTATTGTGCCGCTGTGCGCGCGCAACTGGATCTGCCTTCGGTACACGCCGTCCTCCACGGACTCAACGCCGTTCACCGCATGGCGCTGGAAAAAGTCCAGAACACCCGCCCAGTCGTAGGGGGGGCGATAGCGCAGCAGTAGACGAATACCCTGTTCGGGAGAGGCAGTGACTTGCCCTCGACGCATGGCACCCGGTGTTTTGCCAAAGCTCTCCTGAAACGCGCTGTTGCAGCGCCGCACACTGCCAAAGCCGGCAGCATAGGCGATGTCTGTGATGGGTAATGCGGTTTCCTGCAACAGCTGGCGGGCAAAAAGCAGGCGCTGGTTTTGCGCGACGGTGTTGGGCGAAACGCCCAGCTCACGCTGAAACAATTTACGCAGGTAGCGCTCACCCACACCGAGGCGCGTGCACAGTGCGGCGAGCGACCCCTGGTTCAGTGCGCCCTCGCGAATCAGGCGCAGCGCGCGCTGCACGGTAACCGGGCTGCCCTGCCACGCAGCGCTCCCCGGTGCCGCCTCAGGACGGCAGCGCAGGCAGGGCCGGAAGCCGGCAGCGGCCGCCTGGCTGGCTTCGCGGAAGTACACCACATTGTGTTCGGCGGCCGCGCGGGCCGGGCAAATCGGGCGGCAGTAAATGCCCGTGCTGCGCACGCCAAGGAAGAACTCGCCGTCGAAGCGCAGGTCGCGGGAGAGCCGAGCCCGGCGGCAGGTTTCCGGGTCCAGGGCGGTGTGCAAGGGCGCATCGACGTCGACCACGCCACGGTTTGGCGAGCACTGCCTCAGGTCTGGTGTGATGCGCTTGGTTGATGACGTCTGCATGCACGCACTCTAGCCCGCTCCAGCAACGTTGACTAGCCAGAAACGGCCCTGGCCGCATTGGATGTACCCTAGCGCCGCACCAGCTGGCAGACTTTACCGCTATCGGCAGGGAGAGCTATGATGGGGACATTGGCGTTTGACTCGCTCCAGTACGCTCGCCGCCTGCGCGCGGCCGGCGTGCCTGAGCAGCAGGCAGAGGTGCAGGCGGAACTCATGGCCGAAGCATTCGGTTTCTACGCGGATAACATCGTCACCCGGGACTACCTGGATGCATCGCTGCGCGCCGCATTTGCGGAGCAGGAGACGCGCATTGAAGTGCGCCTCGCGGAGCAGGATGCCCGTCTCGAGAAGCGGTTCGCGGATCAGGATGGCCGTCTGGAAAAGCGGTTCGCTGAGCTGGAGTCTGGTCTGGAGAAGCGGTTTGTCGAGATGGAGTCTGGTCTGGAGAAGCGGTTCGTCGAGCTGGAGTATCGTGTCGAAATGCGGTTCACCGAGCAGGATGCTCGCCTCGAGAAGCGGTTCTCGGATCAGGAGGTAGCTCTCGGAGTGCGGCTGGGCGAACAGGAGGTGCGCTTCACTCGCGGCTTCGGTGAGCTCAAAGCCCAGTCGCGCTTACTGATGCTGATGATCAGCGGCACCTGGCTATTGGTCGGCTACCCGTTGCTGCAAAACGCCTTGGCGGTCTAGCACAGGCTTTTTCCGGCGAAGCTCGATGGTGTAGGTGCCGCGGTGTGCTAGATGCTTGGCAGTCTGCGCACCGACCACAGCACGTGCAGGCAGAGCATGGCCACGATGGCATCGCCCGCAATGCGCAGCTGTTGTAGCGAAGACCAGGCGGCCAGCGGCAGGTCCGGGCCAAGCAGCAGGGCACTGCTGCCGCAGGTGGCCACGGCTACAAACAGCGCGAAACGTGAACGACCGAAGAGGCCAAGCGCTATCAACAGGTAAATGCTGCCTACCAGCGCGGTGAGTAGCACGTCCTCACTCAACCGGTTACGCCACAGGGAAGCCACCTGCAGTACACCGCTGACGGTGACAATGCTGGCGGCAAGCTGACGTTGCAGAGCAATGGATGACACGGGCATGAAGCGTTCCGGCGCGGTTTGCGTTGCACTTTATCATGCACCGCGTGGTGCCGGGAACGTCAGCGGGTTAGCGTCATCCCGCGGGGGCAAGTAGCGCGTTGGCGGCGCGGGAGGCGTTGCGCCGTCCCAGCGCCTCCGAGATGCGCGCGCCCGCGCTCACCAGCGCGTCGAGATCGATGCCGGTGTGTATGCCCATGCCATTGAGCATGTACACCACATCCTCCGTCGCAATGTTGCCGGTGGCGCCGCGCGCATAGGGGCAGCCACCCAGCCCCGCAACCGACGCATCGACAGTGGCAATGCCGTTCTGCAGGCCGACCAGAATGTTCGCCAGCGCCTGCCCGTAGGTGTCGTGGCAGTGCAGGGCGAGTTGCTGTGCCGGTATGTGCGGCAACAGTGCGTCCAGCAGGCGTTGGGTGCTGCCGGCCGTCCCCGTACCAATGGTGTCGCCGAGCGATACCTCGTAGCAGCCCAGGCCAAGTAGCGCACGCACCACCTCGAGTACGTTCTGCGGTGCGATCTCGCCCTCGTAGGGGCAGCCGAGTACACAGGAGACGTAGCCGCGCACGCGCACGCCCGCCGCTTCGGCGCGCGCCATCACCGGCTCGAAACGTTGCAGGCTCTCGGCTATGCCACAGTTGATGTTCTTGCGCGAAAACGCCTCCGAGGCTGCGGCGAACACGGCCACCTCGTCCGCGCCGGCGTCCAGTGCTCGCTCCAGGCCTTGCAGGTTGGGGGTCAACGCCGTGTAGCGAACGCCAGCGCGCCGCTGCAGGCCTCGGAAAACCTCGGCGCTGTCCGCCATCTGCGGAATCCATTTGGGATTGACGAAACTGCCGCTCTCAATGACGTTAAGGCCCGCTGCGGCAAGATCATCAATGAGTCGCAGTTTGGTCGCCAGGGAGATGCTGGCGGACTCATTCTGCAGCCCGTCGCGTGGGCCCATCTCGACCAGGGTGACAGACGTAGGCAGGTTCATGCCTCGGCCTCCTCGCTCGGGGTAAAGGCCAGCAGCGGCGCGCCGCCGTCCACCAGGTCGCCGGCGGCAAAGTAGAACTGGCTTACCGTACCCGCGCCCGGTGCCCGCACTGTGTGTTCCATTTTCATGGCCTCGATGATCATCAGCGGCGTGCCGGCTGCAACCTCGGTGCCCGGCTCAATCAACAGGCTGACCACTGTGCCGTTCATGGGGGCATTGAGGCTACCCGCTACCGTATTTTCGGAGACCTCACCCGTGTCAGGGGGCAACTCGCGGAAATGGCAGGCACCGTCGGCCAGGTACAGGGTAAAGCCATCCGCTGTGCGGGCCAGTGTGGCGCGTCGCCGGTGCCCGTCCTGTTCGAATACCAGCTCGTCCCCCTGCAGGGCGCCGCGCAGCTGGCTGCGCTCGCCGTCGATATCAATGCAGAAGCCGCCGCCGGGCAGTTGTTCCAGCGTGGCGTGCACATCGCGCTGATGACAGTGCAGCATCAGGTGGTGCACGTGGGGCTCATTGAGACGCCAGGCCGTGCCGCTGGCCCATGGTGACCACGGGTCGAGGCAGCTGCGCGGTGCGGCCTCGCGCTGACGCTGCAGGAACAGCGCGAATGCGGCCATAGGAAGGTCGCGTTGCAGGTCGTGCTGCCGTTGGCGGAAAATCAGCGACTGATGACGTTCGATGAACCCGGTATCCAGTTCCGCCTGCTGAAAGGGTGCGGCCGTGGCCAGGTTGTAGAGAAAATCGAGGTTGGTCACCGTACCGCCAATCCGGTAATCCCGCAGGGCAGCCGCCAGGCGCTGCAGCGCCCGCTCGCGCGACTCGTCCCAGACAATAAGCTTGGCGATCATGGGGTCGTAGTGGACGCTGATCTCGTCCCCCTGTTGTACGCCAGTGTCCACCCGCACATGCGCGGACTCCTCGGGCGCCTGCAGGTAGGCGAGGGTGCCGGTAACCGGCAGGAAATCGTTGTCCGGGTCTTCGGCGTAGACCCGCGCCTCGAAGGCGTGGCCGCGAAGGACGAGCTCCTCTTGTCGCAGTGGCAGCACTTCGCCGGCGGCCACGCGCAGCTGCCACTCCACCAGGTCCTGCCCGGTGATCATTTCAGTCACCGGATGTTCGACCTGCAGGCGCGTATTCATTTCCATGAAGTAGTAGCTGCCGTCTTCATCCAGCAGAAATTCCACCGTACCCGCGCCACGGTATTCGATGGCGCGCGCCGCCTGCACCGCGGTATCGCCCATGGCGCTGCGCAGGGCCGGCGTCATGCCCGGTGCGGGGGCCTCTTCAATGACCTTCTGGTGGCGGCGCTGCACCGAGCAGTCGCGCTCCGCGAGGTAGATCGCGTGGCCGTGGTTGTCGCAGAACACCTGCACTTCCACATGGCGCGGTTTGGTCAGGTACTTCTCCACCAGCATGGTGGCATCGCCAAAACTCGCGCTCGCCTCCCGCTGTGCGGCTGCGAGAGCGGCATCGAACTCATCCCCGGACCACACCTGTCGCATGCCCTTGCCGCCGCCGCCGGCGGTTGCCTTGAGCAACACCGGGTAACCCATGCGCTCCGCTTCCCGGCGCAGCAGCGCCGGGTCCTGATCGGCGTCGTGATAGCCCGGCACCAAGGGCACGCCGGCCTCGCCCATGATGTGCTTGGCGGCAGACTTGGACCCCATGGCCTCGATAGCGCCGGTGGGCGGGCCCACGAACACCAGTCCCTGCTCCGCGCAGGCGCTCGCGAAGGCGGCGTTTTCCGACAGGAAGCCATAACCCGGGTGGATGGCCTGCGCCCCCGTGTCCAGCGCCGCGGCGATGATGCGTTCCGTCACCAGATAGCTTTCCCGCGCGGGTGCCGGGCCAATGTGTATCGCTTCGTCTGCCATCCGCACATGCAGCGCATTGCGATCTGCATCCGAATACACGGCAACAGTGGCGATACCCATACGGCGCGCCGTGTGCATGATGCGGCAGGCAATCTCTCCGCGGTTGGCGATCAATAGCTTGCTGAACATGACTATCTCTCCTGCCAGTTGGGTGTGCGTTTCTCCAGGAAGGCACCCAGGCCTTCCTGACCTTCGCTGGAGACCCGAATATGGGCGATCCGCGCGCAGGTATCCTCCACCAGTTCAGCTGTCAGTGGCTCCCCGGCAACGTTGGCGATCAGGTCCTTGGCGGCGCGCACGGCTTCCGGGCCGTTGGCGAGCAGAGCATTCACCAGCATGTCCACATCGGCATCCAGTGACTCCTCGTCGGCCACTTCGCTGACCAGTCCGAGCTCCAGTGCCCGATGAGCATCGAAGCGCTCTCCGGTCAGGAAATAGCGCCGTGCCGCGCGCTCGCCAATCGCGCGCAACACATAGGGGCTTATCGTTGCGGGCACCAGGCCGATCTTCACCTCCGAGAGCGCGAAACTCGCCCCACGTGTCGCAACGGCCATATCACAACAGCTCACCAGTCCCACGGCACCGCCCAGCGCAGCACCCTGTATACGGGCTATGGTGGGCTGGGGGAGTTCATAGAGGGCGCGCAGCATGCCCGCCAGCATCTCGGCATCGTGCAGGTTGTGGCCATAGTCGTACGTGGCCATGCGCTTCATGTAGTCCAGATCGGCGCCGGCTGAGAAGTGCTTGCCGTCGGAGCGCAGCACGACAACGCGCACGTCGTCGCGCTCGCGTAGTTGATCGAAAGCGAGCCGCAGGGCGCTGATCATGGCGTCGTCAAAGGCGTTGTGCTTGGCGGGGTTGTTGAGGGTGACAGTGGCAACGCCGCGGTGGTCGGTGGTGGTGAGGACAGTGGTGGTCATTGATTGTTCCTTGCAGCGGTTTCGTTGGCGCGGGTGGAGATTGTGGGC
>TARA_R110000772_G_scaffold50847_6_pt1 | contig 48144 bp, 43 predicted proteins | sample TARA_R110000772 | Tara Oceans TARA_R110000772 (sample SAMEA4397948) | marine metagenome | biome: Polar Biome; feature: [SRF] surface water layer (ENVO:00010504); material: water (ENVO:00002006), including particulate matter (ENVO:01000060) such as... | depth 5 m | reverse complement strand
TGTTTAGATAAACACCAAAGGGATTAATTATTAGGGTGGGTGTCATTTTAATTTTTTAACATTTTAGTTTTTCAGACGTTCAGGTTTAATTATGTTCTAAATCAAACCTAAACGCGTACTCTTTTACGTATTGAAGTTAGTTTTTTCTTGGACTTTCTCATCAACAACTCAATAATTTTTGCGTTATTTTCGATTGGGGATTTTGGAATATTGCTTCGGTGGGGCCGTATTCAACAATTTCGCCTCGTTCTAGTACTACCAGTTGGTCGCTAATATGGCGGACTAAACTAAGGTGGTGGGTTATTAATATATAGGTTAATCCGGTTTCTAGTTGTAGCTTTAGTAATAAATTAACTATTTGTGCGCGTACAGAGGGGTCTAGAGATGAAAGTGCTTCATCGAGTACAACAACCTTAGGATCTAATATAAGTGCGCGAGCAAGCGCTACACGCTGTAATTGCCCTATGCTGAACATGTGCGGATAATATTGTTGATGATCTACTAATAACCCCACTTTTAACATAGTGCTGTCTATTTTTTCGGCGCGTTGTTGTTTGTCAAAATCGGTATTAAATTGCAGGCAATCATCGAGCATGTCGGCAATAGTCAGTGCCGGGTTTAGCGAGGTTGCTGAGTCTTGAAAAATCATTCTGATATGGCGACATTGTGGATCGCGAATGCCGTTATTTTCGATTATGTTGTTTTCGAGTAAAATTTGCCCGCTATCAGCGCTATCGGCTCCGGCAAGTAATTTTGCTAGGGTACTTTTTCCGGCACCCGTTTCACCAATTATGGCTATGGTTTCGCCTTTGCCAACACTAAACGAAATATTTTTAAGTACTGCAAATTTTTTACGGCTAAATAATCCAGCCCGTAAATTAAAGCTTTTTGATAATGCTTGTACTTTTAGTAAGGGTTGCACTATTTCATCTCCTTGATCAGCGGAAAATGACACGCATAACTATGCCCTTGGTGTTTAGTTAGCTTTGGCGCAATAACACATTCTCTTTGTGCTTGCGGGCAACGCGGCCCTAACCGACAACCAATTGGTAAATGTTGCAGCGTAGGAATGGTGCCTTTAAGCGCGTAAAAAGGCTCTTTATGCGCCAAACCATGTTCGTAATCGGGTAGGCTTTTTAGTAGTGCTTGCGTATAAGGGTGGCGTGGCTGGCTAAAAATACGATGCGTTGGGCCTGCTTCAACCATTTGTCCACAATATAAAACATGAATAGTATGCGACCAGTTAACAATTTCTTCTAGCTCATGAGAAATCATTAAAATAGACATGTTTTTTAACTGATTTAAGCTTTTTAACAATCTAAATACTTGTGCACGGGTGGTGCTTTCAAGTGCGGTGGTGGGCTCATCTGCAATTAATAATTTTGGCGTACGCGCAATTGCCATAGCAATCATCACTTTTTGGCACACCCCTTCTGAAAGCTCGTGGGGGTAGCTGCTAAGTATTTCTTCGTGGTTTTTAATACCGACTTTATGAATAAGTGCTTTTACTCTGTCTTTGCGCTCGCGATTACGCTTTAAGAAAAACCCTTTACTTGCTACCTCAGGTAAGGTTTCGGCTATTTGATCAAATATTTTAGCGGTAGGGTCAAGGCAGCGACTCGGATCTTGATAGATCATTGCTATGTCTTGGCTCACTACTTTACGGCGTTGCTCTGGGGTTAAACGCATTAAGTCTACCCCGCGCCAATGCACTCTATCAGCTGTTATTACCCAGCGTTCATTAAGCACTCCTACAATTGCTTTGGCGATTAAGCTCTTCCCAGAACCAGATTCACCTACTAAAGCATGTACTTCGCCTTCTTTTAAACTAAAGCTCACTCTGTCTACGGCTCTAATAACGGTTTCAGAGGTGTGTAATTCAATGGTTAAGTTTCGAACATCAAGTAATTGCATTTAATCAGCCTTACGCGCTTGTAAAACTTGGCGAAGTCCATCGCCTACTAAGTTTGTTGACAGTACCGCTAAAAACAACAGTACGCCTGGTAGGGCTACAGTCCAGGGGGCTAAATATATAAGCCCGAGGTTTTCGGCTAAAATTGCACCCCATTCGGTTGTAGGTGGTTGCGCGCCTAATTTTAAAAAACCTAAAGCGGCTATATCTAAAATAGCAGTAGAGAGCGCCATGGTAAAAATAACCACTATATATTCATATATATTAGGGTAAATCCCTCGCGACAATATATGCCAATTAGAGGCGCCATCGAGCCGATAAGCGGTGATGTAATCTTTACTCAGCTCATCTACAATTAAGTTGCGAATAGAGTGAATAAATTGCGGCAGCAGTGCCAAAATAATTGCCCATACGGTATTCATTAAACCTGGGCCTAATATCGCTATAATAATAATTGCCAGCAACAACGACGGAATAGAAAGCGTTATATCCAGTAAGTGATTTAAAAAGCTGGAGCGAAGCCCACGACTAATACCAGCAAAAGTGCCTACGAGTAAGCCAATGACAGTGGTTAAAAACGCTGCAATAATTGATAAGCCAAATGTATACGTTGCGCCGTTCATTAATCTAGAAAGCACATCGCGGCCTAAATCGTCGGTGCCTAAAAGAAAACGTACGTCACCCATTTCGCGCCACGAGGGCGGAATAAGTAAGGCATCACTATGTTGCTGATTAACCCCATAAGGGGCTAAAAAAGGCGCACTGGCAGCCAGTAAAGCAAAAGCAATAAACACCCATAAACCAACAAGTGCAGGGTGGTTGGTTTTAAATTTTCGCCACAGCCGTGCTAGGGGCGATTTATTCGACTCTTCAGAAAATAAGTTAAACTTTGCCATGAGCTTGGTTCCGTGAGAGTGGGTCGAATAGAGTATAAATTAGCTCTGCGATTATGGTGGCAAAAATAATAAATAAAGAAACCGCCATTAAGCCACCTTGTATAGCGGGGTAATCACGCTGATAAATACTATCAATTAACCAGCGGCCAATCCCAGGCCACGAAAAAATAATTTCAGTGATCATTGCCAGCGTAATAAGCGTGCTAAATTGTAAACCAATTTGCTTAATTACCGGTAACAATGCATTACGCAGCGCATGGTGCATTATAAGTTGCCTGCGATTAAGGCCTTTTGCGCGCGCTGTTTTAATAAAGTTTTGATCCATTACTTTAAGCATAGATTCGCGAGTAAAGCGTATTAATACCGTAGTGGGGTACATAGCCAGTACTATGGTAGGCAAGGTAAGGTGGTGTAAGGCGTCAATAAAAGCCATGCCCTGGTACGGAAAGCTTGCCAAGCTAATATCAATTAAAATAAAGCCAGTAGTGGGTGGTATTTCATAGAGTAAACTCATTCTTCCTGACATTGGAAACCAACCCAGTTGCAATGAAAATAGCATAATGAGTAATAATGCTAACCAAAAAATAGGCATGGAATAGCCTATCATAGTGGTAGAGGAAATAAGCTTATCGGGCCATTGTTTATAATAAGCAGAGGCTAATATGCCTGTAGGAACACCAATAACAACCGAAACAAACAGCGCGTATATACTAAGCTCGAGTGTGGCAGGAATTAAGTCGAGTATTTGCGAAAACACGCTATCTCCAGAGGCAAACGACAGTCCCCAATCACCTTGCAATATGCGCCCTAAAAAAGCGATATATTGCATAAAATAATTACTATTATATAAATACTTATCTTCTAACTGGGTGTGTTGCGCAAAGTTATTACTGGGAATACCGCTTAAATTACTTAATGCATCGCCAGGAAATAAAAAGCTCAGTAAAAAAGTAAAAACGCTAAGCATTAATACCATAAAAACAAATAAACCAATGCGGCGTAAAATATAATCTAAGCGCATTATTTTTTCCTCGCATTAGCAAGCGAAATAGCACCAAATGGGCCGAGCGTTATGCCCTCTACATCAGCACTGCTTGCCTGAAAACGCATGCCGTGGGCTATTGGTATTAAAGGTAGCTCATTAATAATCATGCTTTGTGCAGCGTCATAATATTGTTTACGCAGTGCTATATCGGTTGTACTAAGCGCTTGGTTAAGTAAAGAGTCAAATTGTGGGTTACACCAATTTGCGGCATTTTTACCACTAAAGGTGGCCGTGCAACTTAGCAAAGGGCTAAAAAAGTTATCAGGGTCGGGCGTATCGGCAGCCCAGCCAAGCAGTACGCTGTCGTGTCGGTGCTCGCCAACACGCTGAATAAAGGTATTCCATTCGTATTCTATAATACTCACTTTAACCCCTATTTTACGTAAATCACTTTGCATTAGCTCGGCCATTTTACGGGCATTAGGGTTATAAATACGACTCACTGGCATGGCCCAAATGTTCATGTTAAAGCCATTAGGTAAGCCAGCTTCAATAAGTAATTTTTTGGCTAAAGCAGGGTCAAAATTTGGAATGTTAGCTTGTGGTTCAAACGCCCACGAGGTGGGTGGTAAAATTGATTGAGCGCGAATACCATTGCCGTAATACACAGCCTGCATTATTTTATCTACGTCAATTGCATGAGCGAGTGCTTGTCGTACTCGTATATCGTCAAAAGGGGGGCGCTCAGTATTAAATGCCCAGTAGCCAATATTTAAGTTAGTTTCTTTTTCTACATTAATGTCGTCGCGCTGGGCTAAAATACTCAATTGCGCGCTACTTGGATGAGCGGTGACATCACATTCTTTGGTGAGCATTTTAGCTATACGCGTGGTGCCGTTAGGGGTAATGTCGTAAACCAATTGATCCAGTACCACGTCGTGTTTCCAATAAACTGGGTTTTTATAAAAGCGCACTAAATGGTCGCGCCTATACTCTTTATAAATATACGGGCCTGTGCCTACTGGGTAGTGATCAAACAAATTGGTTTGTTCGCTGGCTTTTAGTTGCATGGCATATTCTTGTGACAATACAACCGCAAAATCGGTGGCCATATTGGCTAAAAAGCTACTTTCGGCATTAAACAACTCAAACCGTACTTGATAGTCAGACACACGTACAATTTTACGAATAAGCTGATCAATTCCTACACTCTGAAAGTAAGGATAATTAGCATCGCCAACAAAGTGATACGGATTATAAACATCAAATAAGCGGCTAAAAGTAAAAATAACATCGTCGGCGTTAAAATCCCGCGACGGCGTAAAGTACGCCGTGGTATGAAATTTTACGTCTTTACGTAAGGTAAAAGTAATCGATTTACCGTCTTTACTCGTTTTCCAATCGGTGGCTAATTCACTTTGAAATTCAGCAGTAACAGGGTCAATGCTAATTAGGCGGTCGTATAATTGATTGGCAATAATATCTATAGTTGAGCCTGTCGTTGTTACCTGCGGATTAAACGACACAGGGTTTGCTTCAGCGCAATAAACTAAGCCTTGGTTTTTTTCTTTTAAGATTTCTTCTTTACTATCTATACACCCTATAAGGCTGGTTGATAGCAAAGCAAGTAATAATTTATGCACCTGCGTAACCTCTAACTATTATTGAACTATAACTAAGTAAACTGAAACTCACCCCTTGGTGTCGCTTGGGTATAGCAAGTTATATTTTTTCAGATAGCCACGTAATTGATGATACGTCAAACCCAGTACTTCTGCAGTTTTCTTTTGATTAAATTGGCTATGCTCTAAAGCTTTGTTAATCATTAAAATTTCAAAGTCGTTAGAGAGTTTTTTTAAGTTACATGGAAACTCAGTATTAATAGGCGCTACACTTGGTAGTGCTTGAGCAACCGGCGCTGCGGCAACCGCTGGCTCAGGAGTATTAATGTTATTATTAACAAAAGCAGTGGGCTTTACTCGTGGTTTTGGCCTAAAACGGCTTTCAAATGGGTCTAAAATAATCTGATGAACGGGGATCTGTTCACTCCCATGGCGATACAAACTGCGCTCAACCACATTTTTTAGCTCTCGAATATTACCAGGCCAATCATAACTAAGCAGTGTTTCTGTGGCACTACGGGTAAAACCGCTAAACAATTGCCACTCTAAATCGCGCGCCATATTCATTGCAAACTGCTCTGCAAGCAGCATTATATCGCCTTGGCGTTCACGCAGTGGGGGAAGGGTTATTACATCAAAAGCCAGGCGGTCGAGCAAATCGCTTCTAAACTCACCTTGCTGTGCTAAATAAGGTAAATCTTCGTTAGTAGCGCACACTAAACGCGTATCTACTTTTATTGTTTGTTTACCGCCTACACGCTCAAATTCACCGTACTCTATTACGCGTAGCAATTTTTCTTGTACCATTTCTGAGGTGTTTGCTAGCTCATCTAAAAATAAAGTACCACTGTTTGCACGTTCAAAGCGGCCTTCGTGGCGTTTGCTAGCGCCAGTAAAAGCACCACTTTCATGGCCAAATAGTTCACTTTCGAGCAGGTTTTCGTTAAGCGCCGCACAGTTGAGTTTTACATAGCTTTGATCCCAACGTTTAGATAAAAAGTGTAAACGCGCTGCAATTAACTCTTTACCTGTGCCACGCTCACCAATAATAAGCACTGGTTTATCTAGGTTAGCTAACTGCGATACCTGATCAAGTACCGATAAAAAGCTATCAGATTGGCCGAGTAAGTTATCTTGTTGGCGATATTGGCTCATATTTCCTAACTCTTAGTCATTTTTACTAACAGTTAGTGTATTTCATAATGGGAGATAACTAAAGTAATTTGTAATTTGAGTTTAACTCTATGAATAAATTATGTATTTTAACTTTTATAAAGTTGGCAAGCATATTGATACAGTTATAGCAGACAAACTAAGTTTAAATTATAGAGGTAAATGTTATGGGAATTTTTTCACGTTTTGCAGACATTGTTAATTCTAATATCAATGCCATTTTAGATAAAGCAGAAGACCCAGAAAAAATGGTTCGTCTGATTATTCAAGAAATGGAAGACACCTTGGTAGAGGTTCGCTCTACGTCAGCTAAAACACTCGCTGAGCGAAAAGAATTAGTACGTCGCGTTGATACACTTAAAGCGCAAATGAATGATTGGCAAGACAAAGCTGAACTAGCGCTAAGCAAAGATCGTGACGATTTAGCACGTGCCGCTTTACTCGAAAAGCAAAAGTCAGCTGAAGCTGTAGCCTCAGTCGAGGGTGAACTTGAGCATGTAGGCTCACACATCGAAAAGTTACAACAAGAAGTAACCACGCTACAAGAAAAGCTAGCAGATGCTAAAGCTCGTCAAAAAGCGATTATATTACGTCAGCGTTCGGCTGAGTCGCGCCTTGAAGTTAAAAAAGCACTTGATAGCTCAAAGGTAGAAGATGCACTTAATCGTTTTGAGCGTTACGAAACTAAAATAGATGGACTAGAATCTCAAATAGAGTCGTACGATTTAGGCAAAAAAACCTTAGCAGATGAAATTGCCGAACTGCAAAAAAACGAAAAAGTAGACGATGAGTTAGCTGAGCTTAAAAAGAAGCTAGCAGATAAGTAACGTATAGCTAACGCATACCAATAATAATATAAGGGGCCCATGTGCCCCTACTTAAAACACTAATACGGATAGTCAGGAGAGGGTTATGTTTGATCCAGAAATACTCGTAGCACCATTTATTTTATTTATGATTTTTGTAGCGCCATTGTGGTTAATATTGCACTACCGTAGCAAAAAACAAGTAAGCCAAGGGTTAAGTGAACACGAGCATCGCCAGTTATTAGAGCTTGCTCAAAAAGCCGAAAAAATGGCAGACCGAGTCGAAACACTCGAAGCATTACTTGATCAAGAGTCGCCACAGTGGAGGCGTAAAGTATGAGTACCAAACGTGAATTATTAAGAGATCCGCAGCGCGGAAAAATAGCCGGCGTATGCGCTGGGCTAAGCGATTATTTTAATATGGAATTATGGTTAGTTCGTATTATATTTGTTAGTGCGGTATTACTAACTGGCGGCCCTTTATTTGTGGTAGCGTATATTGCAGCCTGGTTTATTTTAGATAAAAAAGAACCCACTAGCGCCTATAAAACAAATTCAACTAACTATGGCGATCCGCTAGAAGTGAAATTTAAAGTATGGCAAAAAGGCGAGCCACCGCGCCGCGCATTGCAAGACTTAAAAGAGCGTTTAACACGCGTAGATACGCGCCTACAAAATATAGAACGCTATGTTACTTCTACTGAATTTACGGTGAGCCGTGAAATTAACAAACTTTAAAGGATTTAATAGCACGGCAACTACACATTAAACAGTAAGTGAAGTGCTAAGTGCTAAACCATTATGAGTCGTACTTCATTTGCAAAAAAGACCTTTACCAGTATTAAAGGCAAAGCACAAAAAGCATTGCATCGCAGCTTAGATCAGCATGTAAAACTGGCTGTAACAGGTTTGAGTGGCAGCGGCAAAACAGCGTTTATTACCGCATTAGTTAAACACTTAACAAGCCAAGCGAGTGATAAAAACCTGCCTTTTTTTGATGTAATGCGCGAGCGCCGTCACATTGCCACTAAAGTAGTGCCGCAAGAGGCGCTTAAAGTGCCCACATTTAATTATACTCGAGCATTAAATGCGTTACTCCCCAGTGACGGCGAGCCAACATGGCCGCCTTCAACCGAGCGCATAAATACGCTGCGTTTAGCTATTAAGTATCAAAGTAACGCTGGGTTGCGTGGCCATTTTTCACCGCAATCAACACTTTATTTAGATATTATTGACTACCCCGGCGAGTGGTTGCTTGATTTACCTATGCTGGAGCAAAGTTATGCACAGTGGTGCGAGCTGCAATATCCGCTATTAACGCAGCATTTGCGGGTGCATACCTCAAGTGAGTTTTTAACAGCCGTTGAGCAACTCGACCTAAATGCGCCGGTAGATGAAAGCGCACTTGCGCATATTGCACAGCTTTATCAAAGCATGTTGGTAGGGCTTAAAAAAGACACTAAATTAGCTATGCTGCAACCTGGGCGCATGTTAATGCCAGGCGATTTACAAGGCGCGCCATTGCTATTGTTTTTTCCAGTATCGGGTGAGATAAATAGTAATAACCTAGTTGCAGGCTCTAACTTAGCGCATTTAATTAAACGCTTTAACGCCTACGTTAAAGAGGTTGTAAAGCCCTTTTATAACGAACACTTTCGCCATTTTGATCGCCAAATAGTGTTAGTGGATGTGCTTAGTGCCTTAAACGAAGGGCATGCAACCTTGCAAGAGCAAAGTAGTGTTATTAATCAGTTATTGGCGCACTTTAGTTATGGTGAATCGGGCTTTTTTAAACGCTTATTTAAACCTAATATAGATAAAATATTATTTGCCGCTAATAAATCTGATCATATAACCGCTAAGCATCATAAAGATTTAGCACTATTACTCGACTCATTAGTGCACGAGCAAAGTAATCATTTAAAGTTTGATGGTGTGCAAATAGAAACCATGGCTATGTCGTCAATTACCGCAACACAGCCGCGCCAAGTAACCGACAAAGGCCAAACGCTAGACTGCATTTATGGCAAGCCACTTAACGAGCCTGATTGGCTAACCTACTTACCGCCACAGCCGCCTAATAGAATGCTTAATAAAAGTGAATGGCCAGCGCAAGGGTTCGAGTTTTTATCGTTTTCGCCAATGCCAAGCCCAGATAAGCAGTTAAAACATATTCGATTAGATCATGTGATGCAGTACCTGTTAGGAGACAAGTTAGCATGAGTGAATCAAACCAAGAGTTTCAAGCAGGACGTCGTATAAATACCCAGAGTATGGAGCAAAACGAACCTGAATTGGCGCCTGCAAAAATAATTGAACATGGACAAAGTGATTACCAAGAAGATAATGACGAAGCGCTAGAGCCAGAAATTGACCTAGCGCCAGTATATAAAAAGTCAAAATGGCAAACGCTCAAAGGCATTTTTGTTGTTAGTTTTATAGTGCTGGTATTGCTAGAGTTTGCTTTTTCATTGGTACTGGCTTTTCAACAGTCGATTATTTTAGGCAGTATATATTTAACCGCTGTAGTGAGTGGGGTGTTGCTAATAGGGCGCTTATTATGGCGCGAATACCGAATGCTGCGCAGTTTAAAACGTAACCAGTTACATCGCCATGAAGCCGACAGGCTGTTAAATAGCGAGCAAGTAGGCGGCGCATTACCTTGGCTTGAAAAACTAAATAAACATCAGCAACTTGATAACTTTGAAACTTTTAAAAATCAAGTGGCAACGCATCACAGCGATAAAGAAATAATGACGCTGTACGCCAATAGTTTATTAATAACGCAAGATACCCAAGCTAAAAAGCTAATTAATCGCTTTGCAACTGAATCGGCGTTACTAGTTGCGCTTAGCCCGCTGGCGCTGGTGGATATGATGGCTGTGCTGTGGCGTGGTACTAAGTTAATAGAGCAAATAGGAAAAATTTACGGGATTGGTTTTGGTTACGCAAGTCGCATAAAACTGTATCGCATGCTAATAAAGCAAGTAATGTTTGTGGGCAGTGCCGAGCTTATTTCTGATTTAGCTGCAACCGCGCTAAGCGCCGAGTTATTAGGTAAGCTTTCAGGGCGAGCAGCACAGGGCTTAAGTGCCGGTATATTTACCGCGCGTATTGGCTACAAAGCAATGGAACTAAGCCGCCCATTACCTCGGCTTGAAAATAAACGCAATTTATTAAAAAGTACGGTACAAAACATTGCTAGTAAAATTATTAGCCGTAAAAAGCCCGAGACAACGGAATAAGCAGTATTAAGAAATACTTGGCAATATTTATGTACAGCTAAAAGTATAAATATTGCACAAGTAGCCATCTGAGCATCCGGGATGCTTGTGCTTTGAATGCCCATACGTTTTGATTGAAGGCTAATACCCAATAACAATCAAAATAAGAGAGTATTCAATGAGCAAGCATCATATAAACACCCAATGTATTCACGGCCCGCAAAAAGCAAACGACCCTCACGGCGCACTCACTTCTCCTTTGTATCAAACCTCAACTTTTCATTTTGAAAATGCAGCGCAAGGTGCAGCACGTTTTGCTGGCGATGAGCCGGGCTATATTTATACCCGCCTAGGCAACCCAACAACTACTGAGCTTGAACAAAAAGTAGCGCAATTAGAGGGCTGTGAAGCGGCTGCAGCAACGGCAACTGGTATGGGGGCGGTATCGGCCTCAGTACTTAGCTTTTTATCGCAAGGGGATCATTTAATTGCATCGAGTGCTTTATATGGGTGTACCTTTGCGTTTTTCTCGCACATGTTGCCGCGCTGGGGAATAGAAGTCACCTTTGTTGATATGACCAACGAGGATGAACTACGCGCTGCAATTAAACCCAATTCAAAAATGATATTTGTAGAAACGCCCATTAACCCCACTATGGCGGTTATCGATTTAGCATTAATTGGCGCCGTTGCAAAGCAGCACAACTTAATTAGCGTGGTCGACAACACCTTTTTAACGCCATTACTACAATCACCTAAGCAGTACGGTATCGATATTATAGTACACAGTGCTACCAAATATTTAAACGGCCATGGCGATGTGGTAGCGGGCATTGTATGTGGATCTATGGAGCATATAACGCTAATAAAAATGACGGTGCTTAAAGACATTGGTGCCACTATAAGCCCGCACGATGCTTGGCTTATTAATAGAGGTTTAAAAACCCTCGCCATAAGAATTGAGCGCCACTGTATCAGCGCACAAACAATTGCCGAATACTTAGAAGCGCACCCACAAGTAAGTAAGGTTTACTATCCTGGGCTTAAATCGCACCCTGGATATAAATTTATTGGCAAACAAATGAAAGCGGCAGGCGGTGTTATTGCTTTTGAGCTAAAAGGTAGTTTGCAGCAGGGGGCGCAATTTATTGATAGTATGCGGCTTTGTACAATTGCCGTAAGTTTAGGCGACGCTGAAACACTTATTCAACATCCAGCCTCTATGACCCATTCACCTTACACACCAGAGGAAAGACTCGCTGCAGGTATTAGCGATGGATTAATTAGGCTTTCGGTTGGACTTGAAGATGTTAACGATATTATTGCTGATCTTCATCAGGCATTTACTCAAATAAATTAGAGTGTATTTAATTGTGTACGATATTTTGCATCTTTAAAGCTTGTAATTGCTAGGTTGTTTTAAATTATTTACTTGCGTGTAATTTTAAGTGTACAAGATGGCTGATCGTGGCTAATACAGATGTAGCCCAAGCTATTAAACTTTTGTTCACTTTTGCATAGTATGGCTGCAATCGGTATCCAAGTTACTTGGGTATCACCCTGACACCGGTTTCGGGTTAATCCCAAAGAAGGTACTAATGGCTAAAGCAAGTAAATACACCTCCAAAACACCAGATGAAAATGGCGTTATACATTGGAGCGATGAAGAAAATAAAATTTGGTCTGAGCTCGTAGCGCGCCAACTTGCGTGCATTGAAGGCAAAGCCTGTAACGAATATATGGAAGGTTTAAAAAAAATAAACCTGCCACACGATCGTATTCCGCAACTTAGTGAGCTAAACGAAGTACTGCTAGCCACTACCGGTTGGCAAGTAGCGCCAGTGCCGGCACTTATCGACTTTGATGAGTTTTTTCGGTTACTGGCCAATAAGCAATTTCCGGTGGCGACTTTTATTCGTAGCCGGGATGAGTTTGATTACCTACAAGAACCCGATGTGTTTCATGAAATATTTGGTCACTGCGCTATGCTTACTAACCCTGATTTTGCAGAGTTTACGCATAAATACGGAAAACTTGGCTACGCGGCAGAGAAAAAAGATCGTGTATACCTAGCGCGCATGTACTGGTTTACCGTTGAATTTGGTTTAATGCAAACCGATAATGGTTTGCGTATATACGGCGGTGGTATTTTATCAAGCCCAGGAGAAACCCAGTACGTATACTCAAGCACGCCAGAAATTACGCCAATGAGTGTATTAGATGTGCTGCGTACCCCGTACCGAATTGATATTATGCAACCGCAGTACTACACCATAAATTCGATTCATGATCTGTTTGATATATCGCAAATGGATATAATGGCTTTGGTTGAACAAGCAAAAGAACTTGGCTTGCACGACCCAAAATTTTCACCAAAAGAAAAATTAGCTAGTTAACTTTAATATAAAAAGTAACGCTAAAGATAAGGATTTAAAATGTCTTCATTAAGTGCACAAAAATGCGAAGCCTGTCATGCCGATGCGCCAAAAGTATCAGACGAAGAGCTAGCGCAATTAATTACCAAAATCCCTGATTGGGTACCTGAAGTACGCGATGGCATTATGCAGCTTGAGCGTGTTTACAAATTTAAAAACTTTAAACAAGCTATTGCGTTTACTAACAAAGTAGGCGACATGGCTGAAGACGAAGGCCATCACCCAGGTTTATTAACCGAGTGGGGCAAAGTAACAGTTACTTGGTGGAGCCATTCAATTAAGGGACTACACAAAAACGATTTTATTTGCGCCGCTAAAACAGATGATGTATTTAACGCGCTGTAATACCAAACTAATTGAGCAAACCAACAAAGGCACTTATTTTTAAGTGCCTTTTTGCCTTTTAGGGAAAATAAAAGACCAAACACAGGGAGCTTAGGCTAGCAGGTGGATGTGGGTAGTGAGCAAATTAGGGTTGTTTTTAAGGCATAGAGCAAACGATAAACCTGGTTAGTGATAAAGCCAGCCTGGCTACGATCGCTTTGGATTATTTAGCCCTTAACTATGTGATGCAGATAAGGGCTAAATTGGGTTAGCGCAAATTATTTGTCGGTGTTTAGCATTTCATCATGCTCAGTCATATCCCAAGGAAGCTCGCCTGGGCTGTTATCTAAAAAGTGCAAATAGTTTTCAAATTGGTCGAGAATATCTTTCACAATATCATCTTCGCTATAGCCAAAAATATCATACGACAAACCACCACGGCGCAAGTATACCTCTGCACGACAATACGTTTCAGTGTTATCTGTTTCAGGTTTTAGCTCAGAGTGAACAAAACTAGGCATTGCATGCTCTGTTAACCTTATGTCGTATACAAAGTCCATATGTTCATGGCGTAAAACAGTTAAGTGCGCGCGACATAAGTCGGCATCAAATACTACTTCAGCATGCCATTGTCGAGATTTTAATTCGGCTTGCACTTCTTTCATCGCTTTAGTCACTACTTGGTCAATAAAGTTATGTACTTTGCTTTTGTTTGGGTAGTCGATCATGGCTGCTAAACGGCGTTTCCAATGCGATAAATTTAAGTTTCTGCCGTTTAAAGTATGTGCTTGTAAACTGGTATCGCGATGCCCTTCAATTACAAGCGCACGCCATAGGCCAACAGTGGCAATTAGCATAATAATAGCAAAGGGTAATGCACTGGCTATTGTCATAGTTTGCAGTGCGCTGAGCCCGCCTGCTAGTAATAAAGCTGCAGCAACCGCACCTTCAAGAACCGCCCAAAATACCCGCTGCCATGCAGGAGTGTTTGCATTACCACCTGAAGCTAATGAATCAATAACGAGTGAGCCAGAGTCAGACGAGGTAACAAAGAAGGTGATAATTAAGAATACCGTTAATAGCGAAATAAAGAATGACCAAGGTAATACTTCAAATAATTGAAATAGCGCTACGGCATGGTTCGCTTGCACATCAGTAATTAAAGTGTCTAAGCCTTCATTCATGATTAAATTGAGAGCCGTATCACCAAATATCGAAAACCATAAAAATGTGAATATGGTGGGCACTAACATTACCCCAACAACAAATTGCCTGATGGTGCGACCACGGCTAATTTTTGCGATAAACATACCCACAAAAGGTGCCCAGGCAATTGTCCAGCCAAATATAAATAAGGTCCAGTTACCTATCCAGTCGCTGCGACTATAAGCTTGCAAGTTAAAGGTACGCTCAACAATACCGCTTAAGTAACTGCCAGTATTTTGTAAAAAAGATTCTAAAATATGAATGCTAGGACCAATAAAAAATACAAACATCATTAAAGATATTGCCAAGGTCATATTCAAAATAGATAAGCGCTTAACGCCTTTATCCATACCTGCTACCACAGAGAGGGTTGCTGCTGCGGTTATAATAGCAATGGCTGATATTTGCACTGTGGTATTTATAGGAATGCTTGGCCATAAATAATGTAGGCCCGCATTTATTTGCGTTACCGATAACCCCAAGGTCGTGGCTATACCAAATAGAGTACCTAAAATAGCAAATATATCGACCGCGTGACCAATTGGGCCATAAATTCTATCGCCAATTAAAGGATATAACGCTGAGCGAATTGATAGGGGCAAACCATGACGAAAAGCAAAGTAGGCAAGTACTAAACCTACAATTCCGTATATTGCCCATATATGAAATCCCCAATGGAAAAATGCAATTTGCATTGCTTGTTTAGCAGCGTTAACTGTTTCTGCCGCACCCGAAGGTGGAGATGCATAATGCAATACAGGCTCAGCAACACCAAAGTAGAGCAGTGCAACACCGTAGCCTGCAGAAAATAACATAGCAAACCACTCTGCAAAGCTATATTGCGGCTCTGAGTGATCGGGCCCTAGTTTTATGTTTCCCCAACTAGAGGCGGCAACAGAGACTATAAATACTAAAAATATAGCGACAGATAACATATAAAACCAGCCAAAGGTTTCTGTTATCCAAGTAAGGGCGATACTGAATGCTTTACCAGCAAGTTCAGGGTTACTGCTCGTACCTATCACTAAAAGGAGAATGATGAATACGGCAGGCAAAAATACGGGGAGTAAAATAGTTGAGCGTAAAGCTTTTGTTGTCATATTAGTCCTTAATATTTATTGCTAACTTTAATGTATGCTTAACTACCTTATTATATTCTGGGTGTGCTTGGCTAATTTAATTACTTTTAGCTACTTCAAGTAAAGTAAACTGGTCTAAGCATTATTTATTCAAAGTACCTTTTTGCTTTTTTATTACATATTTAATAGCATGGTTAAAACAATTAAAAAAACAGCCTTAATGACCCTATCTCGTTATCACCTTGCAGCGCTAATTATTACAGTGACCTTTATAGACTCGATGTTTATTCCGCCTGTATTTGGCATACAGTGGCACAGCCAAAAATTTACCTATGAGTTGTCTACTTACCTAGTTTGGATAAAGCTGATATTGGTAAGTATTGCTACTTATGTATTGATAAAAAGCATCAGTAAAACAAGCAAACATACTGTTCAAGCAAAATTAGTTAGCTTGCTATTGTTTATAATGGCAGGGTTACAAATTGTAGCACTTGGGCTTACATGTATTTGGTATGCCATTGTTGGCAGTCAAGCGCAATTTTATCAGCAGCAGGAAAATATAGTAGCGTATACCAGCGATGTAGGTGCATTTGGCAGTGCGTATCATCACTTTGGTTATCAGTGTGTGGGTGAATATGGTTTTTATACATACATGCCAATAGCCACTATCGATTGGTTACGGGACATGTCATTTTATGAGAAAAACAATCAGCTAATTATTCGTTATTATGATTTTAAAACGAAAAATCAGCAGGTAAAACAAATAGACTTACATGGCTTGAGTTGTGGTTCACAAGAGTAAAGCGTACTAAGTTGTGCAGCTATTATATTTATTTTTTAGGACTTAAGTTATGGAAGAATGGAAAATAAGGACTTTGATTGGTATTGCATGTGCAGCTACAGGTTGGCTCGTGGGGCATAAACTTGCTTTAGGAAGAGAAAAAAGAAAAGAATACAATGCTGCAGTTGAACCTATTAGGTGCTTACTAATAAATGATGAAGAAGTTTCTGGTTCAGTAATAAAAACGCTTGAAACAGTGCTTGGTCGAGATAGCGGGAAAATCATAAAAGAATATAATGTAAGCTATAAGCCATCTATATTAAGAGCTCACGAGTTATTAAATACTAATGAGTATGGTGAGCCGCAAGGGGATGAAGATGAATGTAAGAAGATATTCAAAGAAGCTACAAAAAGACTATTAAAAAAGTGCGAGTTAAAATAGTTTTTATAAATGAAATTATTATCAGCGATCTTAAAAAAGCGCTAAACCCACAAGGGCTTAGCGCTTTTAAATATACAATTAAAGTTCAGCTAAAACACTTAACTTTAAAGTGTCGTTGGGTTTCGCTGCGCTCTACCCAACCTACTTAACTATTCATCATCAATTGAGCGAAGCAGGGCGTTTATGCCTACTTTTTCGCGTGTTTGCTGATCTACTTTTTTCACTATAATTGCAGCGTACAGGCTGTGGCTACCGTCTTTTGATGGTAGTGCGCCAGGGACTACTACTGCGCCTGCTGGTACGCGGCCGTAGTGAATTTCACCGGTTTCACGGTCATAAATACGGGTACTTTGGCTGATGTAAACGCCCATTGAAATTACCGCGCCTTCTTCAACAATTACACCTTCTACTATTTCAGAGCGTGCGCCAATAAAACAGTTGTCTTCGATGATGGTTGGGTTGGCTTGTAATGGCTCTAAAACGCCGCCTATGCCTACGCCACCCGATAAGTGTACGTTCTTACCAATTTGTGCACACGAGCCTACAGTAGCCCATGTATCAACCATGGTGCCGTCGTCAACGTATGCGCCAATGTTTACATACGATGGCATAAGTACCACGTTTTTACCTACAAAGCTGCCTTTACGCGCAACAGCATTAGGCACTACGCGCATGCCGCCTTGTTTAAATTGCTCCGGCGTGTAGTCGCTAAATTTAAGTGGTACTTTGTCGTAAAACTGATTTACGCCATCGTCCATTGCTTGGTTTTCGCGAATACGGAACGACAGTAAAACCGCTTTTTTAAGCCATTGATGTACTACCCATTCACCCGATATTTTTTCAGCAACGCGTGCTGCGCCACTGTCTAGCAGGTCAAGCGCGTCAATAATGGCTTGCTTTACTTCAACAGATACTGTGCTTGGGCTAATGCTATCGCGGTTATCCCAGGCGTTTTCGATCATCGTTTTTAAATCTGACATAGTGTCCTCTTATTCGGTTTCTGCGTTGAGTTTTTTACGCAATGCTTGATGAATTTTGGCTTGTTCTTCGTCTGTAAGTGCTTGGTACTCGTTATTAGAGACCACGAAGAAATCTTCTGCGCGCTGCCCCACTGTGGTAATACGTGCAGCGTGTATGTGTAATAAGTGTGCTTGAAAAACTTCGGCTATTTTAGTCAATAAACCGGGTATATCAATTGCTTGGATTTCAATTAGGCTGCGATCTTTACGCGGATGCGGGCGCAGCACAATTTTAGGTTTTATATTAAAGTCTTTAAAGCGTTGCGAGCGATTCTTTTTAAAGCGAATTTTTTTACGCGGCTCAAACAAGGCTTGCTCTAGGGCGCGTTTAATTGATTGTGCTCTGCCACTGGCAATTGGCTCGCCATTTACTTCTAAAATAACAAAGTTAAATAGTACGTAGCCATCTTTGGTGGTAAGTACTTGCGCGTGCTGTATTTGCGCCTTTTTAGAACCAATAACACTCACTAAACGGGCAAATAAAGGCCCAGAGTAAGGGCTGTATACAAATACTTGGGTGCCACCGTGCATCGCTTTATTTGATACGATAACACTCGGTTGACTTAAATCTTCGCTATTAACTAAATGCTGGCTGTGCCATGAAATTTGCTGTTCGCTAAAAGCGGTAAAGTAATTGGCTTTAAAGCGGCTCCAAATTAAATCAATTTGGTCTTCCATGTAGCCTAAGTTGAGTAATCGCTGTTTAGCTTGATGCTTTTTGTCGCGAATTTGGTCGCGTTGATCCATTGGATTTTCAAGCCCTAAACGCAGTGCGTGTTGCGTATGTAAGTAAAGCTCACGCAGCAGGGTGTTTTTCCAATCGTTCCATAAATTGTCGTTGGTGGCACGTATATCGGCAACGGTTAAGCAATATAAATAATCAAGTTGGCGCTCTGTTTTTACTCGTGTGGCAAAGTCTTTAATAACTCCAGGGTCGTTTATATCTTTACGTTGTGCGGTAACCGACATAAGTAAATGATTACTAACCAGCCATGCGATTAGTTTACCATCGGCGACAGAAAAGGCATGTAACTTTGCAAAGGCTAGTGCGTCAACAGCGCCCAGCTCTGAGTGGTCGCCACCACGGCCTTTGGCTATGTCATGAAATATACCCGCTAAATAAAGTAGCTCAGGTTTATCCATACGAGTGACTATTTCACTACAAATAGGAAATTCGCTGACACCGGTTTTATCAAAGTACTGATAAATATTATTTATTAATCTGTGGGTGTGCTCATCTACTGTGTAGGCATGAAATAAGTCAAATTGCATTTGCCCAAATATGTTTCGCCACTGCGGTAAATAAGCAGCCAGCATGCCGTGTTTATGCATTAAGGTAAACGCACGGCCCATACCATTGGGGTGCTTTATAAGACGTAAAAAAGCTTCGCGACAGGCAGCGTAATCTTGTAAGTCGCCCAGTAAACGGCGGCGCACTTGGCGAATAGTGCGAATAGTGCTGGGATAAATGTGCGTTATTTCTGGGTTGTCGGCAATATGCTCAAATAACATAAAAAGCTGATCGCGCCTAAAAAATACCGATGGACTTTTTACTTTAATTTGATTGCCAATACGCTCAAAATTGCGATCAAGCTCTTGAATAATAGGTTGATGGTGTTTTGGCGAAATACTTTGTTCAAAGTACGCCAGCAGCATCAGGTTTAGTTCGCGTACGCGGCTCATTATTCTAAACAAACGCTTCATCATGCGCTCAACTGACGATTTACCATCGCTACCAAACCCCAGAATTTCGGCGGCTTGCGGTTGATGATCAAACAGTAAGCGGTTTTCTGAGCGCCCTGCAGCCAAATGCAGCGCAAAACGAATATTCCATAAGTTTTCTAGGCACTCTGAAAGCTCTTGAAACTCTTCGTGAGTAAGGTAGCCATGGCTAATAAGCTCTTGTAGGGTTTCTGCTCTAAAGTGTTTTTTAGCAACCCAAATAATGGTTTGCAGATCGCGCAGGCCACCGGGGTTTTCTTTTATGTTAGGTTCGAGATTATACGCTGTGCCGTGGCATTTTCGGTGGCGTAAATGTTGCTCTTGTACTTTGGCTAAAAAAAACTCATTTGAGCGCCACACTGGCGTGTCAATTATGTGGTTTTTTAGCTTTTCAAATTCTATATGATTACCAAAAATAAGCCGGCTTTCTAATAAGCTGGTGGCAAAGGTAACGTCTTCACGTTTTTGCTCTATGGCTTGCGCTATAGTGCGAACACTGTGCCCAATCTCTAAATTGAGATCCCAAAGCATGGTAACAAACTGACCTATTTTTTCGCTGATTTCAGCGTTTGGTTGTTGTGTTACTAGTAGCAAAAAGTCGATGTCGGAATAGGGGTGTAACTCACCTCGTCCATAACCACCTACGGCTATAAGTGCTAGGTCGGGTTCGTGCGCTAAATCATAAACATGAAACAGTTTGATCAGCAAACGATCTATGAATTCAGCCCTGGCATTAATTAAATTACCAACCGGTTGTTTAGAAAACTCATTAAAAAGCCATTTATAAAAATAGCTAGAACAATCGCGATAATCACTAAGTTGCTCTGCGTCGCTAAGCAACTTTTTTACTTTGTTGGGTAATGCCACCGGGGCTGATTCCTTATTTATACGAGTTCATTTTGATAAATAAATAGCTATCAAGTTGAACGGGTATTTTAATGCTCAATGATCCTGTCGATTGTATCATCTGATCGTAGCGTTAAAATTTCAACACCATTTTCAGTTACTAACAAAGTATGTTCCCACTGGGCTGACAAGCTACGGTCACGTGTAACCACAGTCCAATCATCTTTAAGTAGTTTACATTGGCGTTTGCCCGCATTGACCATAGGCTCAATAGTTAAACACATGCCGGCTTTTAATACTTCGCCAGTACCTGCTTTGCCATAGTGCATTACTTGTGGCTCTTCGTGAAACCCTGCGCCAATACCATGGCCACAGTATTCACGAACAATTGAGTAGTTGAAGCTTTCAGCATATTTTTGAATTGCTTCGCCAATATCGCCTAAACGCACACCTGGTTTTACCATTTTAATGGCAATGTAGAGGCTTTCTTGTGTTACTTCTGCAAGGCGTTTACCTTGAATGTTAGGGGTACCAACATGGAACATTTTAGAAGTGTCGCCGTGGTAGCCATCTTTAATTATGGTAACGTCAATATTAATACTGTCGCCATCTTTTAATGGCTTTTCGTTTGGAATACCATGGCAAATAACATGGTTTACAGAGGTACAAACTGATTTTGGAAAACCATGATAATTTAATGGAGCAGGGATTGCTTGTTGCACATTAACAATATAATCATGACAAATTGTATTTAGCTCATCGGTGGTCACGCCCGGCACTACATATGGGCCGATCATTTCAAGTACATCTGCCGCTAAGCGCCCAGCTACGCGCATTTTCTCTATTTCTTCAGGGGTCTTAATAATAGCGCTCATTGAAGCTCCAAAGTTGAGTTTTTAACATTTATCGTCGCACAATTTTTGCACGCGATGTTGAGTATTTAATTTTAATATGGTATAAAGCGCGCCGTCTTTTTACAAATAAATTCTTTAATGATTTTTTGTATTTAAGGCAAACACAATTTTATTTTAACACACACACGTATCGTCACATACACTTGGGTGCATTAGAAGTTTAAATACTTCGGTGTTGGTGCTATGGGATATGTGGAGGCCTAACCCTAAACAACTATAGAGGATCTATAAAATGGCAAACGTTTCAATGCGCGATATGCTTCAAGCTGGTGTTCACTTTGGTCACCAAGCACGTTACTGGAACCCTAAGATGAAGCCTTTCATCTTCGGCACACGTAACCGTGTACATATCATCAACCTTGAGCAAACTGTACCAATGTTCAACACTGCACTTAAGTTTTTATCTGGTGCTGCTGCAAACAAAGGTAAAGTTCTTTTCGTTGGTACTAAGCGTGCAGCAAGCGAAGCAGTGAAAGAATCTGCAATCGCAAGCGACCAGTACTATGTAAACCACCGTTGGTTAGGTGGCATGTTGACTAACTGGAAAACAGTTCGTCAATCAATCAAGCGTCTTAAAGACCTTGAAATACAAAGCCAAGACGGTACTTTCGAGAAGTTAACTAAGAAAGAAACGTTAATGCTTAACCGCGAAATGGAAAAGCTTGAGAAGAGCCTTGGCGGAATCAAGAACATGGGCGGTCTTCCAGACGCGCTTTTCGTTATTGATGCTGACCACGAGCACATTGCTATCCGTGAAGCTAACAACCTAGGCATTCCGGTTGTTGCAATTGTTGATACTAACTCGAACCCAGATGGCGTTGATTTCATCGTACCTGGTAACGATGATGCTATCCGTGCGGTAAGTCTTTACACTAACGCTGTTGCAACTGCGATCACTGAAGGCCGTGAGAACACACTTGTTGCTCAAGCTGAAAAAGACGATTTCGTAGAAGCTGAGTAATTAGCTGTCTTCAAGTCTTCATCTTTTAAAGGTGAAGACTTGCTATTCTTGTAGAGCGGGTAACCCGCTTATCTAAACCTGATTCAGATTTGAGGAATTACTAATGGCTGTAACTACTGCCCTAGTTAAAGAATTACGCGAGCGTACTGGCGCTGGCATGATGGATTGTAAAAAAGCGTTAACTGAAACTGATGGCGACATCGAGTTAGCGATTGAAAACATGCGTAAAAGTGGCGCGGCTAAAGCAGCTAAAAAAGCAGGCAATATCGCTGCTGAAGGCGCTATCATTATCAAGAAAAATGGTAATGTTGCAGTGCTAGTTGAAGTTAACTGTCAAACAGACTTCGTAGCTAAAGACGTAAGCTTTTTAGCGTTTGCTGATAAAGTAGCAGAAGCTGCAATTGCAGACACTGTGACTATCGAAGACTTACAAGCTAAGTTTGAAGAAGCACGCGTTGAGCTAGTAACTAAAATTGGTGAAAACATTAACGTACGTCGTCTACAGTACATCACGGGTGAAAACCTAGTTGAGTACCGTCATGGTGATCGTATTGGTGTTGTTGTTGCTGGTGTTGCTGATGAAGAAACACTTAAGCACGTTGCAATGCACGTTGCTGCATCAAGCCCTGAGTACTTAACTCCTTCAGACGTTCCTGCTGATGTTGTAGCTAAAGAACAACAAGTACAAATCGAAATCGCGATGAATGAAGGCAAATCTGCTGAAATCGCTGAGAAGATGGTTGTTGGCCGCATGAAAAAATTCACTGGTGAGGTTTCTCTTACTGGTCAAGCTTTCATCATGGAACCTAAGAAAACTGTTGGCGAAATTCTTAAAGAGAAAAACGCAACAGTTACTAGCTTCGTACGTGTAGAAGTTGGTGAAGGTATCGAAAGAAAAGAAGAAGATTTTGCTGCTGAAGTTGCTGCACAAATCGCTGCTGCTAAAGCTAAATAAGATTAACTATTTGTGTAGGGAGTAAAAAAGACATGCAATTAATGTGTTATTTGCTTTTGCTTCACAGCTAGAAATTCTTTAAAATAACCGCGCTTTTATGTTTAACATAAGCGCGGTTATTTTTTATCCATTTTTTATAAAAGTTGGCCCCAATACTATGACTATCAATCGTAAACCTATTTTTAGACGCGTTCTTCTCAAATTAAGCGGTGAAGCTTTAATGGGAGATGAAGGCTTTGGCATCGACCCTAAAGTGTTAGACCGCATGGCTCAAGAAATTAAAGAGCTCGTAGAGCTCGACGTAGAAGTGGGTTTAGTTATTGGCGGTGGAAATTTTTTACGCGGTGGCTCGTTAGCAGAAGCAGGCATGAATCGTGTTGTTGGCGATCACATGGGTATGCTTGCAACCGTAATGAATGGTTTGGCAATGCGTGATGCGCTGCATCGTGCATTTGTAAACTGTCGTTTAATGTCGGCTATTCCACTTCATGGTATGTGTGATGCGTACAATTGGGCTGAAGCAATTAGTTTATTAAAAACGGGCCGCGTAGTTATTTTTGCAGCCGGTACGGGTAACCCATTTTTCACTACCGACTCAGCAGCCTGTTTACGTGGTATCGAAATTGAAGCCGATACGGTAATTAAAGCGACTAAAGTAGATGGCGTTTACAGTGATGACCCAGTTAAAAATCCAGATGCGACACTTTATCGTCATTTAAGTTACAATGAGATAATTGAGAAAGAATTGAAAGTAATGGATTTAGCGGCATTTACATTAGCACGCGATCATAATATGCCATTGAGCGTATTTAATATGAATAAATCAGGCGCATTAAAACGTGTTATTATGGGTGAAGAAGAGGGAACCCTTATTTCTTCACAAGCCTCAGATGAAGTAATTAAATAGATTAGGATTAAACTGTGATTAACGATATTCAAAAAGATGCGCAAGAGCGCATGCAAAAGAGTGTAGCAGCACTGGGCAGCCAGTTATCTAAGATTCGTACTGGTCGTGCTCATCCTGCATTGCTAGATGGTATTATGGTGTCGTATTATGGCTCGCCAACACCGTTAAACCAAGTTGCTAACGTAACAATTGAAGATTCACGTACACTGGCTATTGGTGTATTTGATAAGTCACTTGCGCAAGCGGTAGAAAAAGCAATAATGGCATCTGACTTAGGTTTAAACCCTATGTCAGCAGGTTCAGTTATTCGTGTACCATTGCCAGCATTGACTGAAGAACGTCGTAAAAACTTAATTAAAATTGTTCGTGGTGAAGTTGAAGGCGGTCGTGTTGCAGTACGTAACATTCGTCGTGACGCGAATGGCGATTTTAAAAACTTATTGAAAGATAAAGATATTTCTGAAGATGAAGCGCGTCAAGCTGAAGAAGCAATTCAAAAGATGACCGATAAATTCATTAAAGAAATGGATACTCAATTAGCAGCTAAAGAAGCTGAGTTGATGGAAATCTAAGAAACTAATACGCTGCACTTGGGGTAATAGATTGAACCTATTGCAAGTAAATTCAACGCAGTTAGCGTTAAAAATAGCCACTTGAAATAGATTTATTATCCCGAGTACAGGTTAAATTTATTAGTTTTGAAACGCCGGCTGGGGTATACTAGGCGGCGTTTTTTTATGGAATACTCAATATTTATGGTTCTAGATGCTGACACAATTTCACAGCAATGTTTACCTAAACATGTAGCTATCATCATGGATGGTAACGGGCGTTGGGCGCAAGCCAGAAATAGACCGCGTGTGTTTGGGCATAAAAAAGGTGTGGACGCAGTTCGTCAATCTGTACAGTTTTGTACTAAATTAGGGATACAATCGTTAACCTTATTTGCTTTTAGTAGTGAGAACTGGCGTCGACCTGAAGACGAAGTAAAAACGTTAATGGAGCTTTTTTTATTTGTACTTAGTAAAGAAGTTAAAAAGCTGCATAAAAACAATGTAAAACTGACCATTATTGGAGACTTATCGCGGTTTTCTGAAAGCTTACGCAGTAAAGTAGATACTGCTCAAAAGCTTACAGCAAATAATACCGGGCTGCATTTAAATGTTGCTGCAAATTACGGTGGACGTTGGGATATGGCTAATGCTGCTAAACAACTTGCAGAGCAAGTTGCACAGGGGCAATTAGACCCAGCCGATATTACAGAAGAGCGTATAGCACAGTACATGAGTATGGCAGATCAGGCCGAGCCTGATTTACTAATTCGTACTGGTGGCGATGTCAGAATTAGTAACTTTTTACTCTGGCAAGCAGCTTACGCTGAACTTTACTTTACCGACACACTGTGGCCTGATTTTAATGAAGCAGCATTTGCTGAGGCCATAGCGTGTTACGTTGCCAGAGAGCGACGATTTGGTTGTACGGGCGAACAAATAAAACAATTACTCGCTCAAACCTAAATAGAATAAGGGTCATAATTTTGTTAAAACAACGCATTCTAACCTCACTCGTGCTAGCACCATTAGCGCTTGCTTTGGTTTTTTACACCCCACTGACATTATTTAGTTATTTTGCGGGTGCAATTGTATTAATGGGCGCATGGGAATGGTCTGCTTTTATGGGGCTGTGCAATAAACTTAAGCGCAGCGCTTTTGTACTTTTAGTTGCCGCTTTGCTAGCGTTACTAAACCTGCACTGGCCAATCGAATCACTTTGGCAAGATGGCAAATTGGTAGGTGATGCAAATTACTTATTTACGCTGTCGTTTGCATGGTGGATTGTTGCTAGTTATTTAGTATGGCGCTACCCAGAAATGGCTAAAGCATGGAACGAAGGCATAGTAATGCGCGGTATTGCCGGATTACTAACGTTAGTGCCTTTATGGTTAGCCCTAAATACGCTGCGCAGTGCGCAATATACCGAATCTAGTCATTTTGGCTCTATGCTTATTTTAGTGGTTTTAGGAATCGTATGGAGCGCCGATATTGGTGCCTACTTTACAGGTAAAAGCTTTGGTAAGCGTAAGCTCATGCCAAAAGTAAGCCCAAATAAAACTATTGAAGGTTTAGCCGGCGGCGTTGTCGCTGCAGTTATATTTGTGCTTACATTTTGTCATTTTACCGACGTAGATTTAATTGTATGGCCAATTTACGCCATTATGACTGTGTTTATTGCCTTGTTTTCAGCGGTGGGTGATTTGCTTGAAAGCATGTTTAAACGCGAAGCAGGACTTAAAGACAGCGGTAATTGCTTGCCAGGACATGGCGGGATTTTAGATCGTATTGATAGCCTAACCGCAGCCGCACCTATGTTTGTAATGTGTTATGCGTGGACTTTGAGTTTATGAGTGAAAAGCAGCAACTGGTAATTCTAGGGGCTACAGGCTCTATTGGCCTTAATACCTTAGATGTTGTGGCAAGAAATACTCAGCAGTTTAGTGTTTTTGCATTAGCTGCTGGGAAAAATGCTAAAAAAATGGCTGAGCTATGCATTGCGCATCAGCCACGCTATGGCGTTATGGCAACACAAAGCGCTGCTAAGCAATTGTCGTTATATTTAAGTAATACGCCATGTAAAACGCAGATAATGCATGGTGAGCAGGCTATGAGCGAGCTGTGTGGGCATCCAGAGGTTGATGCTGTCATGTCGGCAATTGTCGGCGCTGCAGGGTTATTGCCGACGTTAAGCGCAGTAGAAGCCGGAAAAAAAGTACTGCTCGCCAATAAAGAATCTTTGGTAATGTCGGGTCAGTTGTTTATTGATAAAGTAAAACAACACAAAGCGACATTGCTACCAATAGACAGTGAACATAACGCTATTTTTCAATGTTTACCGTACTCTCTACAAAATGCGCAAGGCGATCAACACCTGCAATCTCATGGCGTAAGTAAAATATTACTTACCGGCTCAGGCGGCCCATTTTTAACCCGTGATATAAATACCCTTAAAGATGTAACCATAGCAGAAGCCGTGGCGCACCCTAATTGGTCTATGGGACAAAAAATATCGGTAGATTCAGCCACCATGATGAACAAAGGGCTTGAGTTTATTGAAGCTAAATGGCTGTTTAACTGCGACCCGAGTGATATTGATGTGGTTATTCATCCTCAGAGTATAATTCATTCTATGGTGCAATATCACGACGGCTCAATTTTAGCGCAAATGGGTAACCCTGATATGCGTACCCCAATTGCCCATGCATTAGCTTACCCTGAGCGCATAAATGCAGGGGTTAAGCCGTTAAACTTTTCAGATATTAGTGACTTTTCGTTCACTAAACCTGACTTTTCTCGTTACCCTAATTTACAACTAGCGATTGATGCGTGTAGCGCAGGGCAAGGCGCAACAACGACAGTGAATGCCGCAAACGAGATCGCGGTAAGTGCATTTTTAAATGGTGAAATTGGTTTTACCGATATATACACAATAAATGCACAGACTCTCGAAGCGGCCACGTACACCAATGTGCAAAGCTTAGATGAAATTTTAGAGTGCGATAGATTAGCGCGTTTAAGCGCATCGCAGTTTATAACAAAAGTGACGCATTAATATGTTCGATTTTTTTTGGAATCTCGGCTCATTTATTTTAGCGCTGGGCATTTTAGTTACAGTACATGAATACGGCCACTTTTGGGTGGCGCGTAAAGCCGGCGTTAAAGTGCTGCGCTTTTCTATCGGCTTTGGTAAACCATTGCTAAAATGGCGTGATAAATACGATACCGAGTACGTTATAGCAGCCATACCTTTGGGTGGTTATGTAAAAATGCTCGATGAGCGGGTTGATGAAGTACCTGCAAATCAGCGTCATTTATCGTTTAATGCTAAGTCGGTACAAGCGCGTATAGCGATTGTTGCTGCGGGGCCCGTTGCTAACTTTATATTTGCTATATTTGCACTTGCCGTTATGTATATGGTGGGTGTGCAATCAGTAAAACCTGTTGTTGGCAGTGTGGTTGAAGGCAGTCGTGCAGCGCAAGCGGGATTAATGCCTAGCCAACAAATTATTAAAATTGGTGATGATGAAATTACCACCTGGCAAGACGCAACCTTTGCGCTTATGTCGAGTTTAGGTGATAAAAGCGTTGCAGTAACTGTACGTAACGAAAACTATCAGCAGCAAACAAAAATGCTCAATTTAGACGGCTGGAAACTTGATCAGCAAGACGTGCCACCATTGAGCTCTCTAGGCATAGTACCATTTAGGCCACAAGCAACACTTAGTATTGCTGCGGTTACTAAAAGCTCTGCTGCAGAGCTGGCAGGGTTAAAAATAAATGATACTATTGTGGCTGTAAATGGCGAAACAATAAGCAATTGGCAGCAATTAGTTAATCTTATTACCCAATCGGCTAACAAATCATTACAATTTAGTGTAAAAAGACAAGACACTATAAAAATAATATCGGTAATACCTCAAGCTAGGGTTAACGCTCAGGGCATAGAGCAAGGCTTTTTAGGGGTTGCACCAATAGTAGAAAAATGGCCGCAAGGTTATATAGAAACTAGACATTATGGCCCGCTCGATAGTATTGTGCGAGGTAGTAAAGAAACGTGGCGATTAATTACCCTTAGCTTTGATATGATAGGTAATTTAATTACAGGCCAGATTTCGGTTAAAAATTTAAGTGGCCCAGTAGGCATTGCCGTAGGCGCGGGGACTAGCGTAAGCTACGGTTTCGTTGCGTTTTTAAGCTTTTTAGCACTGATCAGTGTTAACTTGGGTGTATTTAATTTATTGCCCTTGCCAGTGCTTGATGGCGGACACTTAATGTATTACATAATTGAACTTTTTCGTAAAAAGCCAGTCTCTGAAAAGACACAAGAGTTTGGTTTTAAAGTGGGTGCGTTACTACTCATTTTTTTAACATGTTTCGCTTTGTTCAATGATGTATCGCGTTTGTCGTTTTAACGTGACAATGACTAATTAGAACCACGATTGTACAGCTCGTAAATTTACTTTTCGATGCTAAGCGGTAATACAGTTGTAAAGGATAAATATAATAAAATGGCTATAAAAAAACATTTGGTAGTTTCAAGTTTATTGGGTGCAAGCTTTGCAGCCCTAGGCCAAAACTCCTTTATTGTTGAAGATCTCAAAGTTGAGGGTTTACAGCGTGTAGCACTGGGTGCTGCATTAACGCATATTCCTATTAACGTGGGCGATAATGTTGATGAGTACACGATTTCAAAAACAATCAAGTCTCTCTACCGCTCAGGTCACTTTGACAATATAAAAGCGCTACGCGACGGTAATAACGTTGTTTTTAAAGTAACTGAACGCCCAACAATTAGCTTTATTGAGTTTGATGGCAATAAAGATATTAAAGATGAGCAGCTTAATCAGTCACTTGATCAGCAAAATATTCGCCAAGGCGAGCCACTAGATAAAACCGTTATTGATAATATAGAAAAAGGCTTAACTGAATTTTTCCACAGTATTGGTAAATACAACGCTAAAGTTGATATTAGTATCACTAAACTGCCGCGTAACCGGGTTAAACTTAAATTAAAATTTGATGAAGGTGATGCTGCATCAATTCGTCAAATTAACTTGGTAGGTAATGAACTTTTTTCTAATGAAGAGCTATTACAACTGGCTGAGTCGCAACAAGACTTACCTTGGTGGCAGTTTATGGGCAGCGACCGCTACCAAAAACAAACCATTGAAGGCGATTTAGAAAAAATTCGTAGCTTTTATTTAGACCGTGGTTACCTACGTTTTAACATAGACTCTACCCAAGTGTCGGTTAGCCCAGAGCGTGAGTCTGTATACGTTACAGCTAACTTAACAGAAGGGGTTAAATATAAAGTTAAAGGTTTTGACTTTATTGGTGACTTACTTGGTCGCGAAGACTTAATTAAAAGTGTTATTCCACTACGAGCGGGTGAGTTATATAACGGCTCAGTGGTTACCTCTTCAGAAGAATTTATAAAAAGCTACTTAGCGCGTTTTGGTTATGCCAATGCAGAAGTACGCACAATTCCGCAAATTGATGACGAAAATCAAGAAGTACAACTAACCTTATCGGTTAACCCTGGTAAGCGTGTTTATGTGCGCCGGATTATTGTTGGTGGTAACCAAAGTACTGCAGATGAAGTGCTACGCCGCGAAATGACACAGCTTGAAGGCGCATGGTTATCTAACCAAAGCTTAGAGCGTTCAAAATTACAAATTCAGCGTTTACCTTATATGGAAAAAGTTGATTTTAACGTTGTGCCAGTCCCAGGTGTTGATGACCAAGTAGATGTTGATTTTACTGTAAAAGAGCAGTCGGCTGGTAGCTTTAATGCCGGCTTAGCGTACGGCTCATACCTAGGTTTACAGTTTAATATTGGTGTAACAGAATCTAACTTTTTAGGTACTGGTAATCAAATAGGCTTTAATATTAATACCTCGCGTGGTTCTGAGCGTGTGAGCGTGTCTTATACCGACCCATACTTCACGCCAGATGGCGTATCGCAAGGTAGCAGTATTTTTTACAGTAACTACGATGCAAGTAAGTTTAGTTTGATCGACTATAAGTCGAAAAGCTATGGATTGGGGACTAATATAGGCTTCCCAATTGATGCGGTTAACCGCATTAACTTTGGTGTTCGTTGGATTCAAGAAGAGCTTTCAAATATTGCAGAGTACGAGCAAACGCGTGTACTGCGTGAAACCTTCTTAGACCAAGACAACCCAGATGCTGGTTTTGACTTTACTAACTATGAGTTAAGTGCTGGCTGGTCTCGCGTTACGGTAAACCGTGGTTTATTCCCAACAGCGGGCTCACGTCAAACGCTAAACTTAACAGCAACAACGCCGAATTCTGACTTAAAATACTTTAAGTTAAACTATGATTCGCGTTTTTACTGGCCAATATCGAACGACCATCGCTGGGTGTTCTCAACCCGTGCGGCGTTAGGTTACGGTAATGGTTATGGCTCAACTAACGGCTACGACCAAGTACTGCCATTCCAAGAATACTTCCGTATTACTGAAATGGAACTACGTGGTTTTGACCGAAATACAATTTTACCACGCGCAATTGCACGTATACCGCAATCAATTCCGGGTACACCTTTACCAGATGGCTCAACCACAGGTAATATAGGCGGCTCATCTGAATTTGATGTGCTAGTACCACAAGGTCGAATTGGTGGTAATGCTAAAGCGGTAGCAGGTATGGAATTAATTGTACCTACACCGTTTTTAGATGAAGAAAATACCAGTTCAGTACGTACCAGTTTCTTTGTTGATGCTGCTAACGTATGGGATACCGAGTTTAACGTAGACCGTTACCAAAATTTAGCAGCCGATGAGCGAGCTAAATTAGATGATTACTCTGATCCAATGCGTTTTAGGGTTTCAACCGGTTTATCATTACAGTGGATCTCTCCAATGGGTCCAATGCTGATTAGTTTTGCGTATCCATTGCAAAAAGAAGAAGATGACGATACGAAGACCATCAGTTTTAATATTAGTAACAGCTTTTAAAGGAGTTTTTTGTGAATAAATTATTTAAATCAACGGCAGTAGCTGTTTTAGCAACACTTATGATGGGCACCTCGGTAAGTGCATTTGCACATAAAGTAGGTATTGTAGACATGCAAGAAATCTACAAGCAAATACCACAAATGGCTAAAATTGAGCAATCTCTACAAACTGAGTTTGCAGAGCGCCGTCAAGAGTTAGAAAAGCTACAAGGCGATATTCGCTTTGAAGCTGAAAAGTTCAAGCGTGAAAGTACCACTATGAGCCAAGCGCAAAAAGATAAACTGCGTGACAAAATTCAGGGTATGCAAAAAAACCTTGCTGAAGTAGGTCGTCCTCTTGAGCAAGAAATTAAAGCACGCCAAAACCAAGAGCTTGCAAAAGTGCAGGGTTTAATTATCAAAACAATTGAAGACATTGCTAAAGATGGCGACTTTGATGAAGTTAAAGTTAAAGATACAACTATTTACTTTAACCCTAAAAAAGTAACTGATCTTTCTAATAAAGTAGTTGCTGCAGTGAGTAAGAAATAATTAAGTTATGCAAAATTATACGCTTTCGCAAATAGCGGAACTTCTAAGCGCCGAGCTGCAAGGTGATGGCGCTTTAGAAATAACAAAAATAGCAACACTTGCACATGCCCGCTCAGGGCATATTGCATTTTTAGCGAATAAGAAATATCGCTCGCAACTTGAAGCGACTCAAGCCAGTGCTGTCATTGTTAGTGAAGCAGATGCTCCTTACTTTAACGGCAATAAACTAATAGTTTCAAATCCGTATGTAAGTTACGCCAAGCTTGCGCAATTAATGGATACGACGCCACGCTCTGCCGCAACAGGCATTCATCCAAGCGCGGTTGTTCACCCAAATGCGACAGTAAGTAAAAGTGCCGCTATTGGCGCTAATACGGTAATTGAAAGCAATGCGATAATTAACGATAACGTACAAATTGGTCCGAACAGTTTTATTGGTGAAGGTGTTAAAATAGGCTCAGGCACTAAGCTTTGGTCGAATGTAACTATTTATCATAATGTTGAAATTGGCTCAGATTGTTTGTTGCAAGCCAATAGCGTTATAGGTAGTGATGGTTTTGGTTATGCTAATGAGCGTGGGCAATGGATTAAAATTCCTCAGCTTGGCTCTGTTATTATTGGTGATAAAGTTGAAATTGGCGCAAGTACTACAATTGATCGTGGTGCACTTGACGATACTATTATCCATAGTAATGTAATTATTGATAACCAATGCCAAATAGCACATAACGTTGAAGTTAACTCAGGCACAGCTATTGCTGGTTGTACTGTACTTGCTGGTAGCGTCACCATAGGTAAAAACTGCCAAATTGGCGGCATGACAGCAATTAATGGTCACATGAGCGTCTGTGATGGTGTTATAATTACGGGTATGAGTATGGTGACAAAATCAATCACCGAGCCAGGTATCTATTCATCTGGTATACCTCATACTACAAACAAAGAATGGCGTAAATCAATCGCTCACTTGCGTAACCTTTCTGAAATGAAAAGGCGTATTAAAGCACTTGAGCAATTAAATAAGCCATAAACGTTGAACACTAATGAGGATGCTATTTTGGCAAACGAATTAAATAGCCTTGATATTCAAGAAATTTTAAGTTTATTACCGCATCGCTACCCGATGTTATTAGTTGATAGAGTAATTGACTTTACACCTGGCAAATCTTTGCATGCTATTAAAAATGTGACTATAAACGAACCCATTTTTACCGGGCATTTCCCAAATCAGCCAATTTTTCCGGGTGTATTAATATTAGAAGCCATGGCTCAAGCAACTGGGTTACTTGGCTTTAAAACGGTTGAAAACCGTAGCGAAAATGAATTGTATTTGTTTGCAGCTGTAGATAATGCACGTTTTAAAAAACCAGTACTTCCTGGTGATACTATGCATTTACATGTTGAGTTTTTAAAAGAACGTCGTAATTTATGGAAGTTTGCAGCAGAAGCAAAAGTCGATGGCAAGCTAGTATGTAGCGCCGAAATTATGTGTGCGAGAAGAGAGTTTTAATTGTGATTCATCCAACGGCAATAATCGAACCAGGCGCGACACTAGGCAGCAATGTTTCAGTGGGACCATATAGTTATATTGGCAATGATGTTGTCATTGGTGATAACTGTATTATTGAGTCTCATGTTGTAGTTAAAGGCCCATCAACTATCGGTTCTGGAAATCATATTTTTCAGTTTGCGTCGGTTGGTGAAGCATGCCAAGACAAAAAGTACAACAACGAACCAACATCGCTCACTATTGGTGACAATAATATTATTCGTGAATGCGTTACAATTCACCGTGGCACAATTCAAGATCAGGGCGTAACCATTATAGGTAGTAATAACCTGTTTATGGCCTATACCCATGTTGCTCATGATGCAGTGATTGGCGATAATGTTATATTTGCTAATAACGCCAGTGTAGCAGGGCATGTACATATTGGTGACTGGGTTATTCTTGCGGGCAACTCAGGTATACATCAGTTTTGTAAGGTAGGCGCACATGCATTTGTAGGCATGTATTCAGCTATTAATAAAGATGTACCACCATTTGTTACCACTATAGGTATACCTGCAGGTCCAGTTGCAATTAATACTGAGGGCATGAAACGCCGTGGTTTTCAAAGCGATGAGATAATGGCTGTACGCCGTGCTTATAAAGTATTTTATCGTAAAAGCCTAGGTGTAGATGAAGCAATTGAGTCACTTAGCGAAGATGCGCAAAAGTATCCAGCAGTACAGTTAATGATAGATTTTGTTAAAAGCTCAGAGCGCGGTATCGTACGATAAACGCTTTTAGCTTATATAAAAAACCACCTAAGAGTAATCGATGGTGGTTTTTTATTGCTTATTATTTATAATTATTAGTGAGTAATTCAGGATCAGCTCAGGCAAGCAGCTGTAGGCTAGTTGCTAATTATATCAATTACATAAGCTATTAAATGATACTTAAAAAACTCACTGTTACTTTTATTGCTATTATCCTTGCAGGTTGTAGTAGTCAACCACTTGTAAAATCAAGCTCAGGGGAGCTGACACAGCTTGGCAAAGCATCATTTTATGCCGATAAATACCAAGGAAGAACCACCGCAAATGGCGAACGCTTTGATCAGCAAGCAGCAACGGCAGCACACCTTAAGTTGGCCTTTGGTACTAAAGTGAAAGTAACAAACCTAGCAAATAATAAGTCGGTAATAGTGAGAATTAACGACCGAGGTCCTTATATACGCGGGCGTATTATAGATTTATCAAGCAGTATGTTTAAAAAGATAGCCGACCCTAAAGTCGGCGTTATTGATGTACAAGTTACCGTAATAGATAAAGCGAATTAAAAACGGATAGTAAGTGACGTGTAAGCAGGATCGCTAAGTAATTGCTGATGGGTGCCTTGTGCTATTACGCGCCCATCCTCTAACCAAATAATATTATCCATATGCTCAAGCAGGGCTGGATCATGGGTAATAGTAAGTACACTGGCGTTACTCATAACTTGCATAATGGCATGCATTACACTTTGTTTAGATTGATTATCTAGCCCTTCTGTTGGCTCATCAAGCACTAAAATAGCGGGTTTTTGCAATAAAGCCTGCGCAATCGCAATCCGCCTCGACTGACCTTGTGACACATTACGCCCGCCGGTACCTAAGCGAGTATTTAACCCCGATTTTAACTCAGTAAACCACGGGCTAAGTTGTGCATGCGCTAGTGCATCTAGCATTTGCGCTTTAGTTGCATTAGACGCTGCATAGCATAGGTTTTCTTTTAAAGTGCCATCAAAAATATGATGCTGTTGAGCCAAAATATTAATTAACCTTGCTCGGTTATCATTACTTAATAAATGCAAATCAACGCAGTTGCCTTGCTCACTCAAGGTAATATTGCCTTGTTGCAGTGGCCATAAACCGGTGAGTAAGTTAACTAAGGTGGTTTTACCGCTGCCGCTTCTACCAACAATGGCCACTTTTTGCTGCGGCTTTAGCTCAAAACTCACGTCATTTAATGCTGGGTGTTTATCGTAACAATAACTAATGTTCTTAAGTGTTAGTGAGGGATTTTGCAAAGCCAAATTATTATTTATAGCGGCATCATATTGCGTATTAGCATTTGCGGCTTTATCTGCAAGCGTAAATAAACGTTCAGCTGCTTTTAACACATTTGGTAATTCAATAAACGCATTTGGCAGGAGTAACACACTCTCAAAGCTGGCGAGCACAAATAGGCTTAGCATTGCCAGCTCAACATTAACCATGGCATTACTGTAAACCAGGGGCGCTATGGTCACAATACTTGCGATCATGGCCAGTTGTACAACTAATAAGCTTAAACCATCGGTATTAGCCAGCGCCTTGTGGCGAATAAACAGTTGCTGATTATACTGCTCGCTTAAATCATCGCACTTAGCAATTTGCTGCTCCCGAGCTTGGTAAATACTTAGTTCTCTAAGGCCGGATAAAGTGTCGGAAAGCTCAGAGCGCAGCTGTGCACTTAACTGTGTTTCTTTGTGGCTGTTTTTATTTAATTTAGCGCTAAGAAAAGCGGGTAAAACGACGCCAATCAGAACAATGCCAGTAAAACAAATAAGTGCGACATCGGCGTTGTATGCCGACATAAACAGCATAATAATAGGCACGCTTAATAGCGCAACTAACATAGGTAATAATACGTTTAAGTAAAACTTATCTAGCGCGTCTACATCGTTTTGGAGCCGATTAACTAAATCGGCGCTGCGGCTCATTGCTAAGTCAACATTATTGAGTTTACTGAGGGTAGAGAACACACTAACGCGAATTTCACTTAGCATTAAAAACGTAGCATTGTGAGTTACTAAGCGTTCCCCATACCGTGATGCGGTGCGTACAATCGCTAAAAAGCGAATAGTACCCGCTGGAGTAAAGTAATTCATTTGTGTACCGGCAATACCGGCTGCCGCCATTGAGGCTAAAAACCAGCCCGATATAGCCAGTAACCCCACATTAGCAAGTACTGTAATTGTGGCTAAAAAGGTACCCAACAACATAGCTTTGTAGTGAGGACGGCACAGTTTTAGTAAGCGAATAAAATTATGCATGAACTGCTCCTTGCTGTGCTGTTTGCAGTAAAGTGGCAAACTCACCATCTTCAGCCGCTAAGCTATTAAAGCAACCTTGCTGAGCTATTTTGCCATTGTGCATTACAATAAGTTGCTCAGCATTTTTGACTGTATTGAGCCGATGGGCAATAACTAGCACTAAATTATTTTTTGCATAATCAGCTATAGCATGTTGAATAACTTGTTCGGTTTCGCTATCAAGGTGCGCAGTAGGTTCGTCAAGTACCAATATAGGTGCTTGTTTTATAAAAGCACGCGCAAGGGCAATGCGTTGCTTTTGACCACCAGAAAGTCCCTCACCTTGCTCGCCAATTAAAGTATTAAAACCATCAGGCAGTGCCTTTATAAAGCCCAAAGCGCCTGCTTGCTTTGCTGCATGCTCAAGCTCTTGTTGCGTTGCATTAGGCTTTGCTAATTTAATATTGGCAGCAATAGTGTCGTAAAATAACGTGGCTGATTGCGGTATCCACGCAATGTGGCTTTGTAATTGCCCAATATGTGCAGTACTTAAAATTTGCTGATTAATACTTATATGCTTAATGACCTCGGGGTGAAACCCCAATAAACAATCAAACAGGGTACTTTTACCCGAGCCACTGGCACCAACAACGGCAATTAACCCTTTGTTGGGTAGAGATAAGTTTATATTTTTTATTCCTTCGTCACTATTTGGGTAGGTAAAGCTAAGGTTATTAACTGTAATTGAGCTAATAGTAGCGCTAATTTTGTCAGTAGTATGTTCGCTTTGTTGCTCAGGCAATGGGGCATTTAAAATTATTAGCATGTCGGCGGCGGCACTTATACCTTGCAAGCGCGCATGATAGTGGCTGCCTAATTGACGCAGCGGCAAATAAAATTCAGGCGCTAACAGTAAAACCACAAAACCAGTGGCAAAATCAAGTGTGCCAAAAAACAATCTAAAACCAATAATAACCGCCACTAAGGCCACACTAATGGTTGCTAAAAACTCCAATGCAAATGATGATAAAAAAGCAATTTTTAATACGCTAAGTGTTGCGTGTCTAAAGTCATCAGATATTTTAGCAATTTGTTTTAGCTCTAAGCGAGTGGCGTTAAATAGTTTAAGTTGGGTAAGCCCTTGTACGCGATCAAAAAAGTAATTCCCTAATACCGCCAGTTGTTGCCAACGTTGTTGATTAAGCGCTTCGGCTTTTGAGCCAACTAAAATCATAAAAAAAGGAATAAGCGGCGCAGTTAATAAAAATATTAGCCCAGCTTTGTAATCTGTCGGAAAAATAACGATTAATATAGCCAGCGGAATAAGCGCACTGTAGGCAACGCCAGGTAGGTACTTAGCATAATAATCGTGTAGCGCTTCTACACCATTGTGCAATGTATTGAGGGTAGCACCTTGGCCATGTTGCTCTACATAGCTTGGCCCAAGCAGGCTGAGCTTATTAAGTAGGGTTTGGCGTATTGCCGACTTTATTTTAAGTGCAGCATAAGCGCTAAAGCGTTCGCTTAGTGTTAAAAATACCGCGCGCAGTAAAATAATACCGGCCAAAGGCCATAATAAGTAGGTGATTTCAGCCAAACTATACTGTTCAAAAATTACATTATGAATAGCTTGAGCAAGTAAATAAGCACCTGCAATCATGAGTAATGCGTTAACAGTACCCAGTGCAATGCTTAGCTTTAATAGCATTGCAGCGGGTTTACTTTGACGCTTTAAAAAAGCGCGCAAAGACTGCTGTTGCGCGCGATCAGGGCGGGTGTTAGTCGTCATTTTTAGTTGTGTTAGTCTCTTTTAATAAATCATGCATTACTTGCTCGTCATCAGCAATACTGTCTTTATTTTGCTGAAACTCATACCACATTACATTTATTACACCTAAGGTACAGGCTAAAAGTACACCTAAAATCCAAGCGAAATACCACATAGTTTAGTCTCCTTAGTAGCTACCGTGAGGGTTGTTTTCTATTTCTTCTACCGTAACGCGGCGCCACATTTTTACGTAACACCAGGTGGTGTAAGATAAAATAATTGGCACAAAAATAACTACGGCAACAAACATAACGTTAAGCGTCATATGGCTCGACACCGCATCCCAAATAGTTAAACTAATATTTGGGTTATTACTCGATGGCATAATAAAGGGGAACAGTGATACGCCTGCCGTCATAATAATGCCTATTAACATTAAGCTAGTTGAAGCAAGCCCTAATGCGGGTTTATTTAATTTAGAGAACAACAATGCACTGAGTGCCATTGCAAACGCTAAAATAGGGAAGGTCATAGTCCAAGGGCGCTCACTGTAATTAGTTAGCCAAGCACCTTGCGCAGTTGTAACTACTTTTGCCAGTGGGTCGGCATGGCTTTGTGTATCCGGCATAGATACAATTTGATAACCCGTTAAATTAGCAACCCAAAAACCAGCTGCTGCAAATAGCACAATAAATAGAATAAGTGCATAACGACCATATTGCCCTGAGCGCTCTGCAACTAAGCTCGCAGTACGCAATTGTAGCCACATACCTGCATGAGCTATTAACATAGTAATACTAATTACACCTACTAACAGTGCAAAAGGGTTAAGTAGTGCAAAAAACGAACCTTGGTAACTTACTCGTAAAAAATTATCAATGCTAAAAGGCACACCTAAAAAGAGGTTACCAAAGGCCACACCAAATACTAATGCAGGAATGGCACTGCCAGCAAATAGGCCCCAGTCCCAGTTATTACGCCAGCGTTTTGAATCTACTTTACTGCGGTAATCAAACCCAAGTGGTCTAAAAAATAATGCAAACAATACCAGCATCATTGCAAAATAAAAGCCCGAAAAAGCCGCGGCATATACCATAGGCCACGCGGCAAATAGTGCACCACCGGCGGTAATAAACCATACTTGGTTGCCATCCCAATGCGGGCCAATAGTATTAATAACGGTGCGGCGCTCTGAATCAGTTTTACCCACTAGGCGCAGCAGCATAGCAACGCCCATATCCATGCCGTCGGTAATTGCAAAGCCAATTAGCAGTATGCCTATGATCAACCACCACAGCATTTTTAATGTTTCATAATCAAAAATCATGATTGCTCTCCTCTACCTTCAGTGGTGTTATTAGGTAGTTCAAAGTGATACTTACCGGTATGTAGTGAGCTTGGGCCTTGCTTAATAAAGCGTAGCATTAACCAACCTTCAACAATGGCTAAGCCGGTATAAAATACAATAAACCCAGTTAAGCTAATTAAAATATCGTTTACCGTTAGCGTAGAAGTTGCTAAAAAGGTTGGTAATATTTCAGAAATAGCCCAAGGCTGGCGACCATATTCAGCCACAATCCAACCAAATTCAATGGCTATCCACGGCAGTGGAATACTTAAAACAGTAGCCCATAATAGCCAACGTTTTTGCTCAATAACTCGCTGCGCGTTATAGTAAAAAGCAAGAATAAACACACCCAGCATTAATACGCCACAGCCAACCATAATACGAAAAGACCAAAACATTGGGCCCACTTTAGGAAAAGAGTCTTTAACTGCTTTTTGAATTTGCTCTTCTGTGGCATCTACTACATCAGATGTATAACGCTTTAGTAATAGGCCGTAGCCTAAATCGTCTTTTAGGGTGTTAAATTTAGCGACGTTTTCAGGCGTGTCATCACCAGCGCGCAGTTTTACTAGGTATTCGTACGCAATCATACCGTTACGAATTCGCACTTCGTGTTGTTTTTCTAGATCGTTAATACCGGTCACTTGCTCATCGAGCGAGCGAGTTGCAATAAGCCCTAATGCATACGGGATTTTTACAGCGCCGTGAGTTACCTGCTTTTCTGAATCTGGGAAACCTATAAGTGTAAACGCTGCTGGAGCTTCTTCGGTATGCCATTCTGCTTCAATGGTGGCCAGTTTTACTTTTTGCACTTCGCCTACTTCATAACCCGATTCATCGCCGAGCAAAATAACACAAAAAATAGAGGCTAAACCAAAGCCAGAGGCGACTGAAAACGAGCGTTTAGCAAAGGCTAAGTCGCGTCCTTTTAAAATATAATAACCACTAATACCGAGCACAAACATAGATGCAGCAACATAACCTGCAGATACGGTATGAATAAATTTAACCTGTGCTACAGGGTTAAATACCAGCTCTGCAAAGCTGGTCATTTCCATGCGCATGGTTTGGTAATTAAACTCGGCACCTACTGGGTTTTGCATCCAGCCGTTGGCAATTAAAATCCATAACGCCGACATGTTAGTACCAATTGCCATTAAAAAGGTAGCACCTAAGTGCTGGCGTTTAGAGAGTCTATCCCAACCTAAAAAGAACATACCCACAAAGGTCGATTCTAAAAAGAATGCCATTAACCCTTCAATTGCTAGGGGAGCCCCAAAAACATCACCTACGTAATGGGAATAATAAGACCAGTTGGTACCAAACTCAAACTCCATGGTAAGACCCGTAGCCACACCAATTGCAAAGTTAATACCAAACAATTTCCCCCAAAACTTAGTCATATCGCGATAAATTTCACGACCGGTCATAACATAAACCGATTCCATAATAACTAAGATCCAAGTCATACCTATAGTTAAAGGTACAAATAAGAAGTGAAAGAGGGCGGTAACAGCGAACTGCAATCGCGATAGATCCACAAAGGTTTCATCTATCATGTTTAGCTCCTAAATATGTGATGTAGTTACAGCACAAAGCAATAATTTGACGGGTGCGTTGGTTTTATAAGGTTTCAGTAATTACTGAAAGTTGCGTTAGTATTTACTTTTGACCATTTGAAGTCAATATTTATATTAGTAAAACTCAATATAAGCGGTTAGTGCTTAATCAGTATCAAAAGCATACAGTACCTGGGCTATTTTTAGCAAATTTAAGCACTTAGTTTTAAGCATTTAATCCAATACGAAAACGCGGTAAACTAGGTTCAATTAACGCCCAGAGCCTGTTAACCCATAAAGGCAAACAGGCCCTAGTTTACGTGTGAAAAAATCAAATGAATAAAGATCAAAAACAACTACGAATTGGTATTGTGGCAGGTGAACTGTCGGGCGATATTTTAGGTGAAGGCTTAATTAAAGCACTTAAAAAGCATTTTCCCGATGCGATTTTTGAAGGTATAGCGGGCCCTAAAATGCAGGCGCAAGGCTGTAACACGCTTTACGACATGGATGAATTGTCGGTAATGGGGTTGGTTGAAGTATTAGGGCGCCTACCGCGCTTGCTTAAAATACGTAAACAATTGGTGCAACATTTTATTGATAACCCACCCGATGTATTTATTGGCATAGATGCGCCCGATTTTAACTTGCGCGTAGAAAAACCCCTTAAAGACGCCGGAATTAAAACAGTACAATACGTAAGCCCCTCGGTTTGGGCATGGCGAGAAAAGCGCATTCATACCATAAGTGCTGCTACTAACTTAGTGCTTGCATTATTACCGTTTGAAAAAGAATTTTACGATAAGCACCAAGTACCTTGTACATTTGTAGGGCACACATTAGCAGACGATATAGCGCTTGAGCACGACGATAGCAAAGCCCGCAAAGAGCTAGGTTTAAGCCCAGATGATAAAGTACTTGCCCTGCTACCTGGTAGTCGTGGCTCAGAAGTAGGCTTATTAAGCGAAACCTATATTAAAACAGCCGTGCAGTTACAAGCGCAAAACCCAGCACTTAAAATTGTGGTGCCATTGGTTAACGCCAAACGCAAAGCGCAGTTTACTGAAATTTTAAATGCTACTGCGCCAACGCTTAAAATTAGTTTGCTGGATGGACAATCAAAACAAGCTATGCAAGCAGCCGATGCTATTTTATTAGCGTCGGGTACTGCCACGCTTGAGGGCATGCTGTATAAAAAGCCCATGGTAGTGGGTTATAAAATTAAACCACTGAGCTATTGGATTTTTAAAACCTTATTTACCTTTAATATAAAGTATTTTTCATTGCCGAATTTATTGGCCGATGAAGAACTCGTACCCGAGTTTTTGCAAAGTGAGTGCAATGTAGCTAATTTAACGCAAGCACTTACGCCTATGCTAAATACCGATAACCAAGCATTAAAAGCACGCTTTTTAGCGATCCACAAAAAAATTAGGTTAAATGCCAGCGAACAAGCAGCCAATGCTGTAGCGGAGTTAATAAATGCAAATTGAACGACCCAATGTAGCCCTTATTGCCGGTGTTGACGAAGTAGGGCGTGGCCCCCTTGTTGGCGACGTAGTTACTGCTGCCGTTATTTTAGATCCCTCAAAGCCTATTGCAGGTTTAGCAGATTCAAAAAAATTAACGGATAAAAAACGCCAAGCGCTTGCCATTGAAATTCAAGAAAAAGCATTGTGTTACGCGTATGGTCGTTGCAGCCCAACAGAGATTGATGAGCTAAATATTCTGCACGCCACTATGCTTGCCATGACTCGCGCAGTAGAGGGGCTAAGCACGCAACCTGAATTTGTATTTATAGATGGCAACCGCCTACCTAAGTTAACCATGCCAGCGCAAGCAATAGTAAAAGGCGACAGCTTAGTAGCCGAAATTTCAGCCGCTTCTATTTTAGCTAAAGTAGCGCGCGACAACGAAATGGTAGAGCTAGATAAACGCCACCCAGAATATGGTTTTGCAGGGCATAAAGGCTATCCAACCAAAGCGCATTTTTCAGCACTTGAGCAATATGGCGCAATAAAGGAGCATCGTAAAAGCTTTAAACCAGTGCAACGTGTATTAGCGCAAGCCAAGGGTGAGGCGTAAACATGGCAGCTCCAGATTTTGTTCACTTAAGAGTTCACTCTGATTTTTCGATGGTTGATGGCCTTGCCAAAACCAAGCCAATTGTAGCCAAAGCACAAGAACTACAAATGCCGGCAATTGCTATTACCGACCAAATGAACTTATGTGGCTTAGTGCGCTTTTACGAAACAGCCCACAGCACAGGTATAAAACCTATAGTGGGTGCTGACTTTTGGCTACGCAGCCCTGAGTTTGAAAACGAGCCAAGCCGCATTACTATTTTAGCAAAAGACAATCAAGGTTATAAAAACCTCACTTTATTAATATCTAAAGCATATCAGCGCGGGCATGTATTTCATCGCCCGGTGATTGATCGTGATTGGCTAATAGAACTTAAAGCCGGGTTAATAATACTCTCTGGTGCAAAAGACGGTGATTTAGGTAAAGCGTTATTAAAAAATAATCCGAGTGTTATTGAATCGGTTGTTAGTTTTTATAAACAGCATTTTAGTGATAACTACTACCTTGAGCTGGTTCGAACTAATCGACCGCTTGAAGAAGATTACTTGCACATGGCGGTAGAGCTTGCTGCTAAAGAGCAATTACCCGTTGTGGCCACTAACGAAGTGGTGTTTTTAAAACCAGAAAACTTTGAAGCACACGAAATTCGCGTGGCTATTTTTGATGGTTATACACTGGATGATAAACGCCGCCCTAAACGATTTTCAGAAGAGCAATACTTAAAAACGCCAGAGCAAATGGCTGAGTTATTTAGCGACATTCCAGAGGCATTACAAAACACCATAGAAATAGCCAAACGCTGTAATGTAACGGTGCAGCTTGGCACTTACTTTTTGCCAGATTATCCGACCGGCTCACTTAAAATTGAAGACTTTTTAGTTAAGGTGTCACAAGACGGTCTTGAAGAGCGATTGCAGTTTTTATTTCCTGATGAACAAGAGCGTAAAGAAAAACGCGTTGAATACGATGAGCGTCTAGATATAGAGCTTGGTGTAATTAACGAAATGGGATTCCCAGGTTATTTCTTAATCGTAATGGAATTTATTCAGTGGAGCAAAGATAACAATATTCCAGTTGGCCCTGGGCGTGGGTCAGGTGCAGGATCACTGGTAGCCTACGCGCTTAAAATTACCGACCTTGATCCATTGGAATTTGACTTGCTGTTTGAGCGGTTTTTGAACCCAGAACGTATTTCAATGCCCGATTTCGACGTCGATTTTTGTATGGATAGGCGCGATGAGGTGATTGATCATGTATCGGCCTTGTATGGGCGTAACGCGGTATCGCAAATTATTACCTTTGGAACCATGGCGGCAAAAGCGGTAATACGCGATGTTGGCCGAGTATTAGGTCACCCGTACGGTTTTGTTGATCGTATTTCAAAAATGATCCCAGGCGATCCTGGGATGACACTTGCCAAGGCATTTGATATAGAGCCACGCTTGCAAGAAGCCTACGATGGCGACAATGAAGTAAAAGATTTAATCGACATGTGTCGTATTCTCGAAGGGTGTACACGTAACGCCGGTAAACATGCGGGTGGGGTAGTAATATCGCCCACCACAATTACCGACTTTGCTGCTCTTTATTGCGATGACGAAGGTAAGTTTCCGGTTACTCAGTTTGATAAAAACGATGTAGAAACTGCCGGTTTAGTTAAGTTTGACTTTTTAGGCTTACGAACGCTGACTATATTGCAGTGGGCGCTCGACATGACCAACGAGCGCTTAGCGCGCACCGGTAAAGAACCAGTAGATATTAATACTATTCCGTTGGATGATAAAAAGAGTATTGACTTACTACTGCGCGCCGAAACGACTGCGGTGTTTCAGCTAGAATCAAGGGGCATGAAAGACTTAGTAAGGCGCTTAAAGCCCGACAGCTTTGAAGATATGATTGCTTTAGTAGCCTTGTTTCGACCCGGTCCGCTGCAATCGGGCATGGTAGATAACTTTATCGACCGAAAATTAGGTCGCGAAGAAATCTCATACCCCGATGCGCAGTATCAGCACGAAAGCTTAAAACCTATTTTAGAGCCAACCTACGGCATTATTTTGTATCAAGAACAAGTAATGCAAATAGCCCAAGTATTAGCAGGCTATACACTAGGCGGCGCCGATATGCTGCGCCGTGCTATGGGTAAGAAAAAGCCCGAAGAAATGGCAAAACAGCGTTCAACATTTGAAGATGGTGCGCGAAATAACGGCATTGACGGCGAACTAGCAATTAAGATCTTCGATCTGGTAGAAAAGTTCGCAGGTTATGGTTTTAATAAATCGCACTCCGCTGCGTATGCATTAGTGTCGTATCAAACACTGTGGATGAAAACCCATCATCCAGCAGAGTTTATGGCTGCGGTAATGTCGGCCGATATGGATAATACCGACAAAATAGTTATTTTGGTGGATGAATGTGAAAACATGAAACTCACCTTGCTCCCGCCTGATGTGAATGCAGGCGAGTTCAAATTTACAGTAAACCTGCAAGGCGAAATTGTTTACGGTATTGGCGCTATTAAAGGAGTAGGTGAAGCACCTGTAGATGCAATTTTAGAAGCACGCGCTAAGGGCGGACCATTTAAAGATTTATTTGATTTTTGTGCCCGTGTTGATTTAAAACGCTTAAATAAACGTGTAACCGAAAAACTTATTTATTCAGGGGCACTTGATCAGCTAGGCCCTGAAAAAACTCAATCAGGGCGCGCCACGTTATTGGCAAGCTTAAAAAGTGCCATGCGCGCCGCCGATCAGCACAATAAAGCAGAGTTATTAGGGCAAAGTGATTTATTTGGCTTATTAGCCACTGAACCCGATGAAGTAGAGCAAGCCTTTATTAAAGCCACAGGACTCACCGATAACGAATGGCTCGATGGCGAAAAAGAAACCCTTGGTCTTTATTTAACCGGTCATCCAATAAATCAATATCGCCGCGAGCTAAAATATTATACCAGTGGTAAATTGGTCGATTTACAGCCTACTAATCGCGATGTAGTATCTACAGCTGCAGGGCTTGTAATTTCGGCCAGAGTGCTTATTAATAAAAAAGGAAATAGGTGGGCATTAATAACTTTAGATGACAAGAGCGCCCGCATTGATGTACGCTTATATTCAGATGAGTTTGAAAAATACCAAGATATGCTCCAAGTTAATAATATTTTGGTGATATCTGGACAGGTCAGCTTTGATAACTTCTCTGGTGGTATTACAATGACCGCCAGAGAAATAAACACCATTGCTCAAGCGCGTGAAAAACGTATTAAAGCGATTAAAATGACGCTGAACATGGTGCAAGTCGAGGCAGGTTTCTTCGATAAATTACAAAAAGTACTCGAACCATATAAAATGGGAACGTGTCCGATCAAGGTTTATTACCAACGCCCAGATGCATTGGCGCAATTAACCCTAGGGATCGAATGGTGTGTTACGCCAAGTGACGACTTAATTCATAAGTTATCGCTAATGGCAGCGCAAGATGTAGAACTAGAATTTAACTAATTAGGTAGTTTAGAGCATGAGCCTCAATTATCTTGATTTTGAGCTTCCGATTGCAGAATTAGAAGTGAAAATTGAAGAATTACAAAATGTAAGCCGCGCTGGCGAATTAGACCTTGAATTAGAAGAGGAAGTCAGCAAGCTAAAAGAGAAAAGCGACCGATTAAAAGAGAAAATATTCTCTGAACTTGGCGCTTGGCAAGTATCACAGCTGGCACGTCATCCGTTGCGTCCTTATACTCGAGATTATATCGAGCGTATTTTTACGGAGTTTGACGAGTTTGCAGGTGATCGTACTTTTGCTAATGATCCGGCAATTTTAGGTGGTATAGCGCGTTTAGATGGCGAACCAGTAATGGTTATTGGCCAACAAAAAGGCCGTGGTACCGCTGAAAAAATTAAACGTAACTTTGGTATGCCAAAGCCTGAAGGATACCGTAAAGCATTGCGCTTAATGGAAATGGCTGAGCGTTTTAAAATGCCAATTATGACCTTTATCGACACCCCTGGAGCTTATCCTGGTGTGGGTGCTGAAGAGCGTGGCCAGTCAGAAGCTATCGCCCGTAACCTTAAAGTAATGGCCTCTTTAAAAGTGCCAACTATTTGTACGGTTATTGGTGAAGGTGGATCGGGTGGTGCGTTAGCAATTGGTGTTGGCGATCGTGTTAACATGTTGCAATACAGTACTTACTCAGTAATTTCTCCTGAAGGGTGTGCGTCTATTTTATGGAAAAGCGCCGATAAAGCCCCACTTGCTGCTGAAGCTATGGGTGTAACTGCTAAGCGAGTTAAAGAGTTAGACCTAATTAACAACTTAGTAGATGAGCCATTAGGTGGAGCGCACCGTAATTATGATGCTATGGCACGTAATTTAAAAGTGCGATTAAAGCGTGACTTAGCCGACCTACAAGCACTTTCGCTTGAAGAGATGCTTGATCAGCGCTACAAACGCTTAATGTCGTTTGGTTATTGCTCTTAAATTCTTTTAATAATTAGCAATAAATATTTAAAAAAGCCGCTTATGCGGTTTTTTTGTTTTAAAATGGCTAAAATCAAGTACCTAAAACTTAGGGTCTGTTT
>TARA_R110000772_G_scaffold49123_9_pt1 | contig 48443 bp, 49 predicted proteins | sample TARA_R110000772 | Tara Oceans TARA_R110000772 (sample SAMEA4397948) | marine metagenome | biome: Polar Biome; feature: [SRF] surface water layer (ENVO:00010504); material: water (ENVO:00002006), including particulate matter (ENVO:01000060) such as... | depth 5 m | reverse complement strand
CCCCCGCCGTGGTGGGGGAGAGGGCCGGGGTGAGGGGGCTGCCTCGCCCCTTTCGTGTCCTTGCTCATTGCGCCTATAACCCTTCATGGCTTTCACTCCGCGCCGATTCCTGGACCACCTGCGCACGGCACCGCCGCTGGCGCGCCGCATCGCCGTGGCATTGCCGCTGGTGGCGATCCTGGGTTACGCCGTGTTCTGGTTCACGGTCGCGGGCGTCGCGGAAAAACAGGTCCGCGCCTGGACCCTGGCCCAGGCGGCGCACGGGGTCACGATCACCCATGGCGCCTTGGCGACCGGCGGCTTTCCCTTTCGTGTCGATATCCGCATCGCGGCCCCCGCCGCCGCCTGGCCCGGCGGGACCTGGCGCGGCCCGGAGCTGATGCTGTCGGCGGCGCCCTGGGACTGGCGGCGCCTCAATTGGCGGGCCGACGGCGTCCATGACGTGACCTGGACGGGCAGGGACGGCGCGGTGCATCAGGCGGCGCTGACCGCCCGCCATCTGGAAGGCTGGGGCGAGGCGGGCAGGGGCGGCCTGCCCCGTATCGAAGCCTGGCTGACCGATGGCTCCCTGGCGCTTGCCGGCGGCCCGGTCACGGCGCGGGGGGTGCTGGTCCAGATCTTGCCGCCCGGGCCCGATGACGCGGAGGCCGCCGGAGACGGCACGCCGCGCCTGCCTATTTCCGTCGATGCCAAGGGCGTCACCCTGCCGCCCGGCCTGGGCACGGCGCTGGGGCACGACGTCGATCGCCTGGCCCTGGAAACGTCCCTCAACGGCCCCATCGGCAAAGGCCCCTGGCCAGAACCGGCGCTGGCTTGGCGCGATGCGGGCGGGGTGCTGGAAATCAAGCAATTGGGAATCGTTCACGGCCCCCTGAACCTGACGGGGGAGGGCACCCTGGCGATTGATCCTGCGGGCCAGCCCGAAGGCGCCTTCACCGCCCGCGTCACGGGTTTCGCGGAAACGGTCGAGGCCCTGCGCAAGGCGGGCATCGTCGACAACCGCGCCGCCGACGCCGTGCAGGTGATTCTGGGGTTGCTGTCCAAGGGGCCGGCGGGCGGCCCCCGCACCCTCGATGTGCCGATGACCCTGCAGGACCGCACGCTCAGTCTGGGGGCCGTGCAACTGTTGCGCCTCAAGCCCGTCGACTGGTTCATACCCTCCGGGTCGTGAGCGCCGCCGGTTCGAAATCGGCGGCCCGGTCTGTTATGCTTGGTTCCATGATCCGCGCATTGATCCTGACCGTTCTGCTGACGGCGGCATCCCCGGCCCTGGCCGGCGACGCGACCAAGGCCGGCGCCCCGCCCGCGCCGCAGTACGGCCCCTACTATTCGGGCCAGCTTCTGGTCGCCGGGCCGACCATGCCCGACCCGCGATTCCAGGGGGCAGTGATCTATCTCGCCGACCATGACGCCGAGGGGGCGTTCGGGCTGGTCGTCAACCGGCCCGTGGGCGGGGGGCCCGTGCGCGACTTCCTGCTCGGCCTCGGCATGCAGCCGGACCCGGCGGAAAACATCACAGGTGACGTGCGCATCCATGCGGGCGGCCCGGTCGAACCGGGGGCGGGCTTCGTCCTGCACACCAACGACTACCAGACCGAAACCACGGGCATGCTGCGCGGCAAGGTCGCCGTGACCGCCAGCCTGAAGGCGGTCAAGGACATCGGCCTGGGCAAGGGACCGCGCCGCTACCTGATCCTGCTGGGCTACGCGGGCTGGACATCGGGGCAGTTGGAGGCCGAAATGCGCCGGGGCGACTGGATGATCGCGCCCTATGACGAAGGCACCGTGTTCGGTGCGGACGACGCGGGAAAATGGGATCGGGCGCGGAAATCCGCCGGCATCCCCATGTAGCGGCCCGCCCGGCGTTGACTCGCCGGGGACGGGGAACTAGCGTCCCCGCAGACCGAACAGGAAGCCGCCGGTGACAGCAGGCACGAACACTTTCATCTCACACAAGCGTCGCCGGCGCGCCACGGGTGCCCTGCTGCTCGCGGGCCTGTGGCTGAAGGTCTTCGTCATCGCCCTGGGGCTGGCCCAGCCCGCGCAGGCGGCCCACGATGGGGTCGGTTCGCCGGAACGGGACCTGCTGGCCGCCCTGCACGTCATCTGCTCCTCGGACGGGATCAAGGTTATTGGATCATCGGACGGTGACGGCGACGGCATTCCGAAGTCGGCCGGCATGGACCTGCTCGATTGTGCGCGGTGCTGCTGCACGCCCGTCCACGGCGCGCCGCTGATACAGGGCGATTGCACGGTCCAGGCGGCGGCACATGCGGTCCTCCTGCCCGCGCCCGCATCCCTGATTTCCGGGCAGGTTGTTGAGCGTGCGGCGCATCCTCGGGCACCGCCGGTTCGGGGCCGCGCCTGAACCGACCCGACCCATTCCGGGGCCTCCGCTTCTTCCGATTTCGAGGACATATCACCATGAAGACCAAGACCAACCGCCGCATGGCGGCGCTGTTCGCCGCTGTTTTGAGCCTGTCCCTGCCCGCCCTTGTATGGGCGCACGACGCGAAAAGCCATGAGGCGGCGGCCCAGCGCGGCATCACCGTGACCGGCGCCTGGGCGCGCCCGACCATCGCCAAGATGCGCATTTCCGCCGCCTACTTCCAGGCCGCCACCACGGGCGGGGAGGACAAGCTGATCGCCGCCAAGACCCCCAATGCGGACAAGGCCGAACTTCACCAGCACATCATGGAGAACGGCATCGCCAAGATGCGCCCGGTCGACAGTGTCGCCATCGCCCCCGGCACGCCCGTGGTGTTTCAGCCGGGCGGCTACCACGTCATGATCATGGGCCTGAAGGGGGCACTGAACGAGGGCGACAGCTTTCCCCTGACCCTGACCTTCGAGAAGGCGGGCGACGTGACCGTCAACGTCATGGTGATGAAGAAGGCGATGATGGATCACGGCGCCCATAAGCATTGATGCCGAGACGCCGTCGCCGGAGTGTGGGGATTACGCCTGCTTGGCGTCGATCACGCCCCGGCGCACGGCGCGGGTGCGGGTGAAGACCTCTTCCAGCCCGTCGCCGTCGCCCTTGCGGATCATGCGCTGCATGGCGGTCAGGTCCTCGGTGAAGCGGCCGAGGATTTCCAGCACCGCCTCGCGGTTGGTCAGGAAAATATCGCGCCACATCACCGGGTCCGAGGCCGCGATCCGCGTGAAGTCGCGGAACCCGGTGGCCGAAAATTCGATCACTTCCTTCTGCAAATCTGCGGACAGCTGCGTCGCCGTGTCGACGATGGTGTAGGCGATCAGGTGCGGCAGGTGCGAGGTGATGGCCAGAACCTGGTCGTGATGGGCCGGGTCCATGATCTCGACCTTGGAGCCGGCGCGCTGCCACAGCTCGGTGACCTTGGCGACGGCGGCTTCGTCCGTCCCGGTCTCGGGCGTCAGCAGGTGCCAGCGGCCTTCGAACAGTTCGGCGAAACCTGATTCCGGGCCGGAATGCTCGGTCCCCGCAAGCGGGTGGCCCGGCACCAGATGCACGCCCGCCGGCAGGTGCGGCTTGATGGCCTCGATGGCGGCGCGTTTCACGGAGCCCACGTCGGTCACGATGGCGCCCGGCTTCAGGGCCGGGGCGATGGCCTCGGCCACGGCGGCGTAAGCGCCCAAGGGCGTGCAGATCACGACGATGTCGGCATCGCGCGCGGCCTCGGCCGGGTCGGTCGTGACCTGATCGGCGAGGCCCAGCCGCACTGCGGCGTCCAGGGTTTCCTGGCGGCGCGCGGCCACGGCGATCTCGCCGGCCAGGCCGTCGCGGCGCACGACGCGGGCCAGGGACGAGCCGATCAGCCCGATCCCGATGAAGGCCATGCGGTTGAACATCGGCCCATCCTTTTCCGGGGCACTCATGTGTCGGCCCCCATGAATTCGCGCAGCGCCGCGATCACCGCTTCCATTTCGTCCGCCTTGCCGATGGTGATGCGCAGGCAGTCCGGCAGGCCGTAGCCGGCGACCCGGCGCGCGATGATGCCGCGGGATTTCAGATGGTCGTCGGCGGCCTCGGCGGCCGCGACGTCAGGGAAACGAACGAGCACGAAGTTGCCGACGCCTTCGGGCACGAACAGGCCCAGTTGGCGCAGCGCGTCCTGCGTGCGTTTCAGCCACTCGTCGTTGTGCGCCCGGCACATGTCGGTGAAGGCCGTGTCGTTGAAGGCGGCGAGGCCCGCCGCCTGGGCCGGGACGGACACGTTGAACGGCCCGCGCACGCGGTTGAGCACGGCGGCCACGGCTTCCGGCATATAGGCCCATCCCAGGCGCGCCCCGCCCAGGCCGTACATTTTCGAGAACGTGCGGGTCATCACCACGTTGTCGGCGTCCCGCGCCATGTCCATGCCGTCGGTGTATGTCGGCGTGCCGGTGACGTATTCCGCATAGGCGGCGTCGACGATCAACATAATATCGTCGCGCAGGCCGTCGCGCAGGCGTTGCAGTTCGTCCGCCGTCAGGAAGGTGCCCGTCGGATTGTTGGGGTTGGCGACGAACACAAGGCGCGTGTTTTCCGTCACCGCCGCCAACAGGTTGTCGACGTCCGCTTTCAGGTCCGTTTCCGGCGCCTTCACGGGCGTCGCACCCGCGGCCATGGCGGAAATGCCGTACATCAAAAAACCGTGCTCGGAATACAAAACCTCGTCGCCCGGGCCGACATAGGCCTGGCACAGCATGTTGATGATCTCGTCCGATCCCGCGCCCAGCACGATGCGCTGGGGTTCCAGGCCGTATCGCTCGGCGATGGCGGCGCGCAGGTCCGGCGCATGGCCGTCGGGATAGCGGTGAATGGTCAGGGCCGCTTCCTCCAGTGCCTTGACGGTGGCCGGACTGGGGCCGAAGGCGCCCTCGTTGGACGACAACTTGATGACGGTGTCGGTGCCCGCGATCTTGCTTTCACCGCCCTTGTAGGGGGCGATGTTCATGATGCCGGGCTGCGGGCGGGGCGTGGTCATCGTTTTTTCCCCGGGTCCAGTTCCTGCGGGCCCAGCGGCGTGGCGCAAGTGCCTAAGTGAATGACCCGGCTGATCCGGCCTTTCACGTTTTCCTTGAGCGCGTCCAAGTGGCCCTTGTCCGGATCGACGAAGCCGAACACCTCGACCAGATGGATCCAGGCCGCCGGGCGCGCCGGTTCGTGCCAAAGCTGATTGTACACGGGCGAGAAGCCGAGCCCGTTCAGCACCTTGCCGATCGCGCGGAAGGGGATGTCCTCTTCGCATTCGACCGCCAGATAGGTGCGGTCGCGGCCCGTCGGTTCGGGTTTGACCAGCGGGCAGATGACGAGCGCTTCCAGGCCCTGGGCCTCGAACCCGTTGCCGGGCCCGGCGAAGGGCAGGCGGGCGATGATGCGGGGCGCGTCCTCGGCCGTTGACACCAAGTGGCGCCACCATTGGTCGGAGTCCTGATCGTTGCGCGGCAGGGGCAGCACGCCGAGTGTGTATTCCTGGCGCTGCACGGCCTCGACCACCCGGGCAGAGGTGGCGAACCGGCGCATGGGCGTGAAGCTGCCGTACTGGTCGCGCGTCATGTCCCAGTATCCGGTCTGGTTTTCCGGCACCATGACGGCGACGGAAAAGGGGCCTTCGAAGCTCAGGGTCGCGACGATCAACTCGCGCCAGATGCGCGTCAGTTCGCGGCGCGGAAACGGGCCCTTGTGACGTTCCATCAGGCGATAGACGATTTCCGCCTCGCGGGCCGGGCGAATCTTGACGCTTTCGCCCTTCTTGATCTCGCGCACGTTCTCGACCACCTCGGTCCGCTGCATGATCAGGTCATGGAGCTTCTCGTCGATGTCGTCGATCTGTTGGCGCAGGTCGGCAAGCGTGGGTTTGCAGGGCTTCGTCATGATGTTTCGGGTCGTCGGTGATGGCGGGGAGCTGCGTAGTGATACTGGGATGGCGGGCGGAAATCAAAGGCAAATCAGGTATTAACGCGCCCCCGGCCCCGGTTTCAGGCGGACCCGCCCGGCGGCGGCGCCCCGCCCTTGCGGGATGGCAAGGTAGGCACGCCGGCCGCGCGCCGGATGGGCCGGGGTCGCGGCATAGATCTGTTTGACTGCCTCCATGACCACGACGCCGGCGAACGATCCCCACAGCACGGCGCCCGCGCGCTCCCACGCCGGGGCCGAGCGGACCAGAAGCGCCGTGCGGAACGGCGGCATGTAAAGGGCCTGGTCCGTGGTCAGCGGCGTGAACATGGATTCCCTGAGCAGGCGCGACAGTTGGCGCGGCGAGAACGGCCGGCCGTGGCCGAAGGGCGTGCGCTCGAACCGTGCCCACAGGCCCGACCGATTGGGCACGACCACCATCAGGCGCCCGGAATCGGTCAGCACCCGCCAGATTTCCCGCATCAGCGGTTCGACCTGTTCGGCGCATTCCAGGGCGTGGACCAGGATGATGCGGTCCATCGACAGGTCGGGAAACGGCAGGTCCAGTTCGTCCACCAGGGCCGCCTGACCGCCGCCCTGGGCGGGCCAGCGCAGGACCCCCTGGCGTGCGGGCATGGCGGCGATGACGCGGTCGGCCTCGTCGCGGAAACCTTCCAGATAGGGGGCGGCATAGCCGATGCCCAGAATACGCTGGCCTTTTATGTCGGGCCACATGGCGCGCATCTTGCGCCGGATCATGCGCCGTGCCGCCTGCCCCAGGGGGGCGGCGTAAAAGTCGCGCAGGTCTACAACGTCGATCCACATGGGGCAGCAGCATAGAGCATATATGCCCTGCTCAAAACGCCGTGTATCGGGCCAGCAAGCCGTGGCGCGGCCCGGGAACGGGTGTTAAGGTCGCAGCCAAACGACCACCACCATCCCGGAGACATCCATCCATGAAACTGCGCTTTTCCGCCACGTCGCCCTTCGTCCGCAAGGTCACGGTGACCGCCATTGAAACCGGCCTGATTGGGCAGATCGAAAACGTCGCGACCAACGTCTGGGCCGCCGATACGGACATCGGCACGGACAACCCGGTCGGCAAGGTGCCGACTCTGGTCACCGACGGCGGCGAAATCCTCTACGATTCTTCCGTCATCTGCGAATACCTGGACAGCCTGCATGACGGCCAGAAGCTGTTTCCCGCCGTGGGCGGAGCGCGCTGGCGGGCGCTGCGCCTGAACGCGCTCGGCGACGGCATGGCCGAAACGGGCATCCGCCGCCTGCTCGAAGGGCGGTTCTGGAAGGAAAGCCCGCGTCAGGACTGGATCGAGCGCGCCAACAAGGTGCTCGGCCGCTGCTTCAAGGCGCTTGAGGACGATGTGGACGCCCTTTCCGGTCCGGTCACCATCGGCCAGATTTCCGTCGGCTGCGCCATCGGCTGGCTCGACCTGCGGTTCAGCGATTTCGGCTGGCGCGACGACTGCCCGGCGCTCGCCGATTGGTACGCCGGGTTCTCGGCCCGCCCGTCCATGACGGCGACCGAGCCCAAGGAATAACCGGAACCGGACGGAGACAAGGGGGGCGACGTGCAGGCAGCCGACATCATCAAGGCCCTGAACCTCGCCCCCCATCCGGAAGGCGGCCATTTCCGGGAAATCCACCGGGACGCGCCGCCGGGCGGCGGGCGCGGGGCGGTGACCAGCATCTATTATCTGCTGGCGGCGGGCGAACGGTCTCACTGGCACCGGGTCGATGCCGTGGAAATTTGGAACTTCCATGCCGCCGGCAGCAGCGGGGCGGGCCTGGACCTGGCCTTGTCGCCGGACGGCAAGTCCGTTCAAACTCACCGGCTGGGCGAAAACCTGACCGCCGGGCATGTGCCGCAGGCCGTCGTGCCCGCCGGCTGCTGGCAGGCGGCGGGTCTGGCCGATGCGGCTGCGGGCGGCTGGGTTCTGGTCGGCTGCACGGTCGCCCCGGCCTTCGATTTCGCGGGGTTCGAAATGGCGCCCCCCGGCTGGGCGCCGGAAGGCTGGAAATCCTAGGGGGCTGGCGTTACCGTAAAGCCGGTTGACAATTTTCCGGTGGAGATCGCCATGGCTGCGGACACGACCTTGCACGGCGCGGGCAACCTGGGCGCTCTTCTGGTCCGGTCCTTCCGCTGGTTCGAGGAAGGACTCGCCGGCGATCCCGACACGGCCCATCTGCCGCGCCTGTCCGGCACCCAGTTCATGACCCTGGCCAGCCTGGACGACGGTGGCACCTCCATCGCCGAACTGGCGCGCCGGGTCGGCGTGACCCGTCAGGCCATGCATCAGCAGGTCGGCGAGATGGAAAAGGCGGCCCTTGTGGAATTGGTTGATTCGCCTACGGACCGGCGGGTCAAGCTGGTGAAGTTGTCCCTGCTCGGCCGCACCCTGGATCGGAAGGCGGCCCAGGCCATTGACGCGCTGGAGCGGGACCTGGCGATGCGCATCGGCACGGATGCGATGGCCGGCCTGCGTGCGACCCTTTCGGCCGATTGGGGGACGCCCGGCAAGAACGGACGGCGCTAGGCACCGCCCGCCTGCCGTAACGGTTACGCGATGTCGAAGCGGTCCGCGTTCATCACCTTGCTCCAGGCATCCACGAATTTGCGCAGGAACTTCTTTTCCGCGTCGTTCTGGGCATAGACCTCGGCGAGGGCCCGCAGTTGGGAATTCGATCCGAACACCAGATCGACCCGGGTGGCGGTCCATTTCACCTTGCCGGTGACGCGGTCGCGGCCTTCGAACACATCCTTGGACTTGGCGACCGGCTTCCATTCCGTGCCCATGTCGACCAGGTTCACGAAGAAGTCGTTGGACAGAACGCCCGGGCGGCCGGTGAACACGCCGTGCTTGGATTGCCCGTGGTTGGCGCCCAGCACGCGCAGGCCGCCGATCAGGGCGGTCATCTCCGGCGCGGTCAGGCCCAGCAACTGGGCCTTGTCGACCAGCATTTCTTCCGGCGACACCTTCAAGCCGGCCTTCACGTAATTGCGGAACCCGTCGGCCAGCGGCTCCAGCGGCGCGAAGGCCTCGGCGTCGGTCTGTTTCTGCGTGGCGTCCGTGCGGCCTGGGGCGAAGGGCACTTCGATCTTGTGCCCGGCCTTCTTGGCCGCCGCCTCGATGGCCGCACAACCGCCGAGCACGATCAGGTCGGCAAGCGAAACCTTGCGCTTGCCGGAGGATTTATTGAACGCCGCCTGGATCTTTCTCAGGGCCGTCAGCGTCCGCACCAGGCGGGCCGGCTGGTTAACCTCCCACTTCTTCTGGGGCAGCAAGGCGATGCGGGCCCCGTTGGCTCCGCCGCGCATGTCGGAACCGCGGAAGGTCGAGGCCGAGGCCCAGGCGGTCGATACCAGATCGGCGGCGGTGAGGCCCGAGGCGAGGATCTTCTTCTTCAGGGTCTTGATGTCCTTGCCATTGATCGGGGCGTGGTCGGCGGCGGGCACGGGGTCCTGCCAGATCAGTTCCTCCTTCGGAACCTCGGGGCCCAGGTAGCGTTCGCGCGGCCCCAGGTCGCGGTGGGTCAGCTTGAACCAGGCCCGGGCGAAGGCGTCGGCGAAGGCCTCCGGATTCTTGTGGAAGCGCCGCGAGATCGGCTCGTAGATCGGATCGAAGCGCAGCGACAGGTCCGCCGTGGTCATCATCGGGCGGTGTTTCTTTTTCGGATCGTGGGCGTCGGGGATCATGTCCTCGGGCGCCGGGTTCTTGGCCAGCCACTGATGGGCGCCGGCGGGGCTTTTCACCAGCTCCCATTCATAGCCGAACAGCATGTCGAAATAGCCCATGTCCCAGGTCGTCGGATTGGGCTTCCAGGCCCCTTCGATGCCGCTGGTCGTGGTGTGCAGGCCCTTGCCGGAGCGGAAGCGGTTCTTCCAACCCAGGCCCATCTGCTCGATCTCGGCGGCTTCCGGTTCCGGGCCGACCAGTTTGGCGTCACCCGCGCCATGACACTTTCCGAAGGTATGGCCGCCGGCCACCAGGGCCACGGTTTCCTCGTCGTCCATCGCCATGCGGGCAAAGGTTTCGCGCACGTCGAGGCCCGAGGCGACCGGGTCGGGCTTGCCGCCCGGGCCTTCCGGGTTGACGTAGATCAGGCCCATCTGCACGGCCGCCAAGGGGTTGTCCAACTCACGCTTGCCGGAATAGCGCTTGTCGCCCAGCCATTCGGTCTCCATGCCCCAGTTGATGTCTTCCTCGGGCTCCCAGATGTCGACGCGCCCGCCGCCGAAGCCGAAGGTCTTGAAGCCCATGGATTCCAGGGCGCAGTTGCCGGCCAGGATCATCAGGTCGGCCCAGGAGATTTTGTTGCCGTATTTCTGCTTGATCGGCCACAAGAGGCGCCGCGCCTTGTCGAGGTTGCCGTTGTCGGGCCAACTGTTGATCGGCGCGAACCGTTGGTTGCCGGTCGCCGCCCCGCCGCGGCCGTCGGCGATGCGGTAGGTGCCGGCACTGTGCCAGGCCATGCGGATGAACAGGGGGCCGTAATGGCCCCAGTCGGCCGGCCACCAGTCCTGGGAATCGGTCATCAGCGCGTACAGATCCTTCTTCAGGGCCTTGTACTTGAGCTTCTTGAACTCCTTGGCGTAGTCGAACCCGGGGCCCATGGGATTGGACAGCTCGGAATGCTGATGCAGGATGCCGAGGTTCAACTGGTTCGGCCACCAGTCCCGGTTGGAGCGGCCCGAGAAGGTCGCGTTGGACGGGGCGTTGTGCATGACCGGGCATTTGCCCGCCGTGTTCGTGGCTTTCGCGACCATGTGATGTCTCCCTGATGGCTTGCGTTCAATCTCAACCTGAACAGTTTGTGTTCGTATTCTTGCCGTTTTATGGCAGCGCCGCGTTGACCCGTGTCAAATGGCGCATATTAGAGTCATTCTAAAAAGAATTGTGCCACGGCGCGGCACCGGACGCCAGACGCCATCGGAAAAAAACGGAGCTTACGGTTTTGGGGCGGTGGGGCCCGGGACGCGGCGCGTCAGCATCGCTTTCGACGCCAGCACGGCACCGCCGACGATCAGCAGGCAGCCGAGCCCCACGGAAAGCGAGGCGTCGCCCTGGCCGAAGGCGATCAGCAGCACGGTCGAGATCAGCGGCGCGGCATAGGCGAGCGCCCCCAGCACCTGGATGTCGCCGTGCTTGGTGCCGAAATCCCAGGCGAAGAAGGCGGCCCCCACGGGGAGCAGGCCCAGGCCCAGAACGGCGAGCCATTCGCCCCCGCCGGCGGGCCAGACCGTCGCCTCGAAGGTCAGGTGGCTGGCGGCGGCCAGCACCGCCGTGGCGGCGCAGAACCCGCCGACCGTATCCGTCGGGACATGGCCGAAACGCCGGTTGGCGATGGAGTAGGCCGACCAGGTCAGGGCGCAGGCCCCGGCCATGACGTAGCCGAGGGCATGTTCGGATTTGAACCCGCCGACACCGGCGCCGTCGGTGACCAGCACGACCGTCCCGGCAAGGCCCGTCAGCGCACCCACGACATGCCACCAGCGCAGCCGTTCCCCCGGCAACAGGGCCGAGAACAGCACGATCAACAGCGGCCACAGATAGGCGATCAGCCCGGCTTCGACCGGCGGGGCGTTCCTGAGCGCCATGAAGTAGAAAAAGTGGTAGCCGAACAGACCGCCGACGCCCAAGGCCCAGGCGCCCCAAGGCTGGTGCAGGAAGGCCCTGGGCCGTTCGACTTTGACGATCCATTTGAGCACGATCATCGCCGTGGCGACGGTGAAGCTCATGGCGACCAGCTGGAACGGCGGGACATGGCCCGTCAGCGTGGTCAGCAACGCCAACATGCCCCACATGAGGACCGCCGTGGCGCCGATCAGGGTCGCCCGTGTCCGCGCCGTGGCGGCGGTCATGGCAGGAATTTCACGACCTTGAGCCGCCCGCCCGGTGCGATCACCGCTTCGGGGCGGCCGTCGCCGTCCAGGTCCTGGACCACCACGGCAAGGTCGATGGTGTCCGTGTTCACGACCTCGGCCAGTTGGCGGAAGGTCCCGAAGGCGAAGGTGACGACGCGCAGGTTGCGCCGGGCCGCATCGGGGACGATCAGGTCGGGGATGCCGTCGCCGTCCATGTCGGCGACGTCCGACAGGCCCAGTTCCCGGGATCCGATGGCATGGTTGGAAAAGCCCTCGGCCTGATGCTCAACCTCCAGCCGCTCGCCCCGCCATTCGTAAAGCTTGAGCACCGCGCCGACATGGGGCGTGACGACGGCGGCGATTTCCTTGCGTCCGTCGCCGTCGAAATCGCCGACGCCGACGGGGTTGAGCCAGCGGAAGGGCTGGCCGATGGGCTCCGATTCCGCGGCCTGGCGCAGGCCCCGGTCCGAAGTCTCGATCACGGCCAGCGCGGCGCCCGCCTTGGTATAGCTTTTGACGGCCAAAATCTCGTCGACCCCGTCGCCGTCGATATCGACGATACGGGGCGCGCGGTCCTCGAACACGGCCTGGGTGGTCAGGTCGAGGGTTTCCAGATAGCCGCCCCGAAGGCGCAGGGCCAGCCCCCCGGCCTCGATGGCGTCGCCCAGCACGCCGTGTCCGTAGCGGTCCGTCGGCTTGCGATACCAGGCGGCGCGGATGTTGCGGGTTCCCGTCACCACCACCTCGTCGGGCATCGGGGCGCTGTCGTTCGATCCCACGGGGGGCAGGGGTTCGGGGCGCGGCGACAGTGTCACCCCCTGTTCGTCCAGACCGACCGCATGGTGGCTGCCGTCGGTAAGGCGGATCACCGCCGCACCGTCGATGCGCCCGACCCAGGTCACGGGGGCCGGCAGTTCGGCGCCGAACTCGCGCGCTTCCATCGCCTCGGCGGTCGAGGCGGCGGCGGAAAGGACGGCACTGAGGGCGAAAAGAAAAACGGCGCGTACCATGACGCGCCGTCTTATCAAAACTGCCTGACCTGTGCCAGGAGTTACACCATGTACTGCCCGCCGTTGGCCGACAGCGTCGAGCCGGTGATGAAGCCGGCTTCGTCCGAGGCCAGGAACACGACGCAGCGCGCGATTTCCTCGGCCTGGCCCAGGCGGCCCACGGGAATCTGCGGGATCACCTTGGTGTCCAGCACCTCCTTGGGCACGGCCATGACCATTTCGGTGGCGATGTAGCCGGGCGCGATGGCGTTGACGGTGATGCCCTTGGACGCCGTCTCCAGCGCCAGAGCCTTGGTGAAGCCCAGGTCGCCCGCCTTGGCGGCGGAATAGTTGGTCTGCCCGAACTGGCCCTTCTGCCCGTTGATCGAACTGATCGAGACAATCCGCCCGAAACCGGCACCCCGCATGTCGTCGATCACGTTGCGGGTGAGATTGAACAGACCCGACAGGTTGGTGTTGATGACCGCGTCCCACTGTTCCTTGGTCATCTTGTGCAGGGGCACGTCGCGGGTGATCCCGGCGTTGTTGACCAGGACTTCGACCGCGCCCACGTCGGCCTTGATCTGGGTCAGGGCGGCGGCCACGGCGTCGAAGTCGCCGACGTCGAACTTGTAGACGGGGATGCCCGTCTCGTCCTTGAATTTGGCGGCGGCCTCGTCATTGCCGGCATAGTTGGCGGCGACGGTGTATCCGGCATCCTTCAGGGCAACGCTGATGGCCTTGCCGATCCCGCGGGTGCCCCCCGTAACCAATGCGACGCGTCCCATGTCACTCTCCCTTGAACTTTATGGCGAAAAGGGGCGCCGTCTCCCCTGCCGACCGGCGCCCCGTTGTTTTCTGCGTGTTAGTCCCGTTCGACGCACATGGCGATGCCCATGCCGCCGCCGATGCACAGCGTGGCCAGGCCCTTCTTGGCGTCGCGTTTCTGCATTTCATACAGCAACGTGGTCAGAACCCGCGTGCCGGACGCCCCGACCGGGTGGCCGAGCGCGATGGCGCCGCCGTTGACGTTGACCTTGGAGGTATCCCATCCCAGGTCCTTGTTGACGGCGCAGGCCTGAGCGGCGAAGGCTTCGTTGGCTTCGATCAGGTCCAGGTCGTCGACGGACCAGCCGGCCTTTTCCAAAGCCATGCGCGAGGCCGGAATCGGCCCGGTCCCCATGACGGCGGGATCGACGCCGGCGGTGGCCCAGGACACGATGCGGGCGAGCGGCGTGATGCCGCGTTTTTCGGCATTCTTCAAGGTCATCAAAACGGTCGCGGCGGCACCGTCGTTGATGCCGGACGCGTTACCGGCGGTCACCGTGCCTTCCTTGTCGAAGGCGGTGCGCATGCCGGCGAGGGCCTCGGCCGTGGTGCCAGGCTTGGGGTGCTCGTCCGTGTCGACCACGGTTTCGCCCTTGCGCGACTTGATGGTGACGGGGCAGATCTCGTCCTTGAACCTGCCGGCTTCCATGGCGGCGGCGGCCTTCTGCTGCGACGACAGGGCGAAGGCGTCCTGTTCCTCGCGCGTCAGCTGCCAGCGCTGGGCCACGTTTTCCGCCGTGTTGCCCATGTGATAGCCGTGGAAGGCGTCGGTCAGGCCGTCCTTGATCATGCTGTCGATCATTTCGGCCGAGCCCATTTTGGTGCCGCCCCGCAGATTGATGACATGGGGTGCCTGGCTCATGCTTTCCTGGCCGCCGGCGACGATCACGTCGGCATCGCCCAATTTGATGGCCTGAAAGCCGAGCGCCACCGTGCGCAGGCCCGAACCGCACAACTGGTTGATGCCGTAAGCCGTGGCTTCCGCCGGGATGCCGGCGTTGACGGCGGCCTGACGGGCCGGGTTCTGTCCGGCGCCGGCCTGCAAAATCTGGCCCATGATGACTTCGTTGACGTCCTCCGGCGCGACGCCGGCGCGCTCAAGCGCGGCGCGGATGGCGACTTCGCCCAGGTAATGGGCGGGGACGGAACTGAGACCGCCGTTGAAGGCGCCGATGGCGGTGCGCGCGGCGCTGGCGATTACGACTTCAGACATTCTTCTCTCTCCTCAACATGAATACATCCCCCAGGCGTGGACATAAGGTCCCGCGAGGCGGTTGCAAGTACGCGGTTTTGCGGTACCGCGCCGTATTGAAACCGTTTGGATGTTTGCCCTAGCGGGGCCGCTTCAGGCGGCCTTCGTCCCTCTGTCGGTTATATGGCGCATCCCTGATAGATACAAGGATGATCCCCGGGTCACCTTGACGCAGGTCAAGATGTGGGCACGGCGGCGGACAAAAGCCAGTCCGCCAGCGGCGCGAACAGCGCCTGATGGGCGCTGCCGCCGGCGACCAAGCCGATATGGCCGGCGTTGACGGACAGAACCTTGGCGTCGGGCAGGCCGGCCGCCAGGGCGCGGCTTGATCCCGGCGGCACGAGATGGTCCTTTTCCGGCACCACGACCAGGGCGGGGCAGGTGACCCGGTCCGGGCGGATCGCCTGATCGGCGACGACCCATTCGCCCCGGGGCGGCGTGTTGTGCAAGTGCCAGTCGCGGAAACATTCGATCGCCACCGGCCCGGCCAGCACGACGCCGTCGTTCAGCCAGTCTTCCAACTGCACGAAGCGTTTGGCCTCCAGGGTGTCCGGGGCCGTGTCCGCGAAGCGGCGGAACTTGGCGGGCGTCATATAAGGGTCGAGGCTCGCGAACATCGCCTGCATCATGTCGATGGGCAGCACGCCGGCCTTGGCCACCGTGTCTTCCAGCCGGGGCATCATGCCCGCCAGCACGCGCACCAGGTCGCCCCGGGCGATGTGAAAATCCCAGGGGGTGGCCATCAGAGCGAGGGCGCGGATGTCCTTGATGCGAAGCTGCGTCAGGGCCAGGGCCAGCAGCCCGCCCATGCAGTAGCCGGCGAGCGCCACCGGCCCGCCGTTGAGGGCGCCCGCGGCATCGAGCGCGCGGGCAAGCCGCCCGGCGATGTAATCGGTGAGGGTGAAGGCCGTTTCCGCCCCCTCGGGCGCGTCCCAATCGATGACCAGAGGGCGCAGACCGCGTGCCGCGAGCGATCGCAGCAGGCTTTGGTCATGGTCCAGGTCGAGGACCCAGAACCGATTGACCAGGGAGGGAATAACCAGGACGACAGGGCCATCCGGGGCCGTCGCCTCGGGCACGGCGCCATAGTCGAGCAGACGGGTCGAGCCCTCGCGCCAGATCACCGGCGGTTCAATCGGGCGGGCCGTGCGGGGGGCCATGCGGTACTTGCGCACGCCCCGGGTGAATTGGTCCAGGCGCTGGCGCGCCTCCTCCGTCACGGCCTTGTAGAAGGCCTCAGGCGGGACGTTTTGAAGTGCTTTTTCGAGATCCCTTGCGCGCGCCGCCAGTTCCGGCCTCAAGGGCGGCAAGCCGCCGTTCGAGGCCGTCAAGGCGGCGAGCGAGCTCAGCCATGTCGAGGTCTGCACCGCCATGTGCAGCGCCAGGGGCCGGGGCCCCGGCACCGCCGGGGGCCGGGCCGGTCGGGCCGCGTCCGTCGTCTGCTTGGTCATGGGTCTGGGTTTCCCTGGTCTGGCCGGGGGGCTTTCCCGCGTTGAGCGCCTGCTGCGCCAGGGCCGCGAAGGCCGTGGCCGAGCCGGTCATCATCTGCGTCATCTGCGACATGGTTTCCGTGACCTGGGGATCGGCGGCCATGGACTGCATGTGGTCCTGCCACAGGTCCAGGTACTGTTTCGCCAGTTGGTCCAGGTCCGGTTGGTCGGCCATGGCGGCTTCCTTGTCTCCGCGCGTGTCGCTGGGGCTCCCGATGGGCTCACTATACCGCCGGCCCCGGGGGCGGGGAAACTTTCATTGCGGCGCAGCAATGGACGCGGTATTTTGCCGCGTCGCAACGCGTTTACCTGGGGGAGACCCATGGCGGAAAAAAAGCCTGCCGAGGGCGAGCCGATTATCATCAAGAAGTACGCCAACCGGCGGCTCTATAATACGGCGACGTCAAGCTATGTGACGCTCGATTACCTGTCCCAGATGGTCAAGGATGGTGACGAGTTCGTCGTCAACGACGCCAAGACCGGCGAGGACATCACCCGCCAGGTCCTGACCCACATCATCGTCGAAGAGGAAGGCAAGGGCGTCAACCTGCTGCCCATCGGCTTCCTGCGTCACCTCATCAGCTTCTACGGCGACAGCCTGCAGGCCGTGGTGCCCAATTACCTGGAACAGACGATGCAGTCCTTCGCGACCAATCAGGAAGCACTGCGCAAAACGATGGAAGACGCCCTTGGCGGCTTCAACCCGTTCGGCCAGTTCGAGGAAGTGTCCAAGCAGAACATGGTCCTGTTCGAGAACGCCATGAAGATGTTCTCGCCGTTTCCCATGCCGACGCAGCCGCCCGGCACGCCGAAAGGCGGCGCCGCGCCGCAAGACGGCACCGCGCCTCAGGGCGGCGCCGACATCGACGACATGCGGGCCAAGCTGGAAGAGATGCAGCGACAGCTCGATACGCTGTCCAGCGACAAGAAGTAGGCTTTTCGGGAACCTCCCGCCTCAGTCCAATTCCCGGACGACCCGGAAACTCAGCCAATAGCTTTTTACCGCCGCGGCGTTCTTGGCCCGTGACGACGAGCGCGACTGGCGGGAGAAATAATACCAGGACCCGCCCCGGATCACCCGGATGTCGCAGTCCCCTTCGGTGCGGGCCGAGCCGTCGCGCGGCGCCCCCTTGTAATGGGGGACCCAACAGTCGCTGACCCATTCATAGGCATTGCCGTGCATGTCGTAGAGCCCGAAGGGATTGGGCTTGTACTGGCCGACCGGGCCGTTGCGGTGGCCGGGCACGGCACCGGCGCATTTACGGCAATTGATCAGGCCGTCGTCCGGGTTGTCGCCGAACCAATAGGCCGTGGTCGACCCGGCCCGCGCACCGTATTCCCATTCCGCTTCCGTCGGCAGGCGGTATCTGTGCCCGGTCTTCTGCGACAGCCATTTGGCGTAACCCTCGGCCATGTGGAAATCGATGTTCATGATCGGCTGACGGCCGCGGCCCCAGTTGTGGTCGTGGGGATTGTGCGTGCAGCCCCGTTCGGCCAGGCAGGCGTCCCAGTTGTCGAAGGTGATCTCGAACCGGCTCATGGCGAAGGGCTTCTTGATGAACACGGGATGCTTCGGTTGTTCCGCCGGCAGCAGGTCGCTGCCCATGATGAAGGCCCCCTTGGGCAGGACGACCATTTCCGGGCAGGCGTCGCAGTCCTTGAACACCTTGGGTGCGGCGGGCGCTGGTTTGACCGCCGATTTTGCTGCCGGTTCCTGGGCCAGGGCCGGGACGGCAAACAGGGCCAACAGGAGGGCCGCGATGCGCAGGATGGAAAGAGAGCGGAAGATCATGACGTGTTGATTTGCCCAAAAATGGAATCCGGTTCTGTTAGGATAATCCCATACGACCGTGCGGTCGATGGCGGCAGGAGATATCCTGCGATGGCTGCTAAACGATGAGGTCTTGAGGGCATGACGGCTGCGAGCGACGAAGGGTTTGTGTTCACCGGGGTGTTGGACGGTGAGGGCGGGGCGCGCCTGCTCGAGGTCGATCAGTTGGCCGTTCAGCAGGAACAGGGCCGGGTCGAATGGGTGCATCTGGACATCACCAAGGAACCCGCCCGCCAGTGGCTGCACGATCAGCCGGATCTGCCGGAGCTTGCGGTCGAGGGGCTTCTGGCGCCGGATACGGAGCCGCGCTACGCCGAACTGGACGACGGCATTTTGTTGATCCTGCGCGAGGTCAACACGCATGAGAACGCCGCTCCCCAAGACATGATCTCGCTGCGCTTGTGGATCGGGCCGGCGCGCATCATTTCCGCCCGCCTGCGCCACTTGGCCGCGATCGAGGACATCAAGGTTGCGTTGGCCAAGAAATCGGGGCCGGGATCGGTGTCCGAATTTCTCTGCGCCGTCGGCCGCAACATGGCCAAGGAGAAGGCCCAGATCATCGCCGGCGTCGTCGAGGACCTGGACCAGATCGACGAGGACCTTGCTCAGGCCGATAACACCAAGACCCTGCGCCCGCGCATCGCCAAGTTGCGCCGCCGGGCGATTCAGCTGCACCGCTTTTTCAAGCCCCAGCGCGCCGCCTTCGCAGACATCGCCGAACGGCGCCCGGCCTGGGTCGATGATTCGGCGGCCGACGAACTGGCCGAACTGTCGGCGGAATTCGGGCGCCTTGCCGCCGACATCGAAGCCATCCTGGGCCGCGCCCAGGTCACCCAGGACGAACTGCGGTCCCTGGAAAACCAGCGCGCCACGGACATCACCACGACCCTGACCGTGGTCGCCGCGATCTTCCTGCCACTCGGCTTCGTCACGGGGCTGCTCGGCATCAACGTGGGCGGCATTCCGCTGGCGGAATCAAAGGTCGGATTCTGGGCTGTCTGTGGCGGGCTTTTGGTCCTCGGCATCGCCCTTTGGCTCTACTTCCGCAACCGCCGCTATCTCTAGCCGTTCGTCCCGGTCAGGCGGGCCTGGGCCCAGCGGGCGGCCCCCGCGACCAGGTCCGAGGCATCGCCGCATAGGTCTTCCGCCACCGGCGCCAGCGCCGGATCGCCTGAATTGCCCACGGCGATCATCACATTCCGCACGAACCTGTCGCGGCCCGTGCGCTTGACCGGCGAGCCGGCGAACATCTCGCGGAACGCCGCGTCGTCGAGCCGCGCCAGATCGGCGAGGCGCGGCCCGTCCAGCCCCGGGCGGGGGGCGAAGGCGGGCTCGTCCGTCGGATGCGTGAACTTGTTCCACGGACAGGCCGCCAGGCAATCGTCGCAGCCGTAGACATGGTTGCCCATGCGGGCCATCAGGTCGGGCGCGATAGCGTCCTTGTGTTCGATGGTCAGATAGCTGATGCAGCGCGTCGCATCCAGCCGGTAGGGTTCGGGAAAAGCGTCCGTCGGGCAGGCCCGGAGGCAGGCGTCGCAGGATCCGCAGTGGTCGACCTCGGGCCGGTCGGGCGGCAGTTCCACCGTGGTCAGAATCTCGCCCAGGAACAGCCACGACCCGTGGGTCCGCGACACCAGGTTGGTATGCTTGCCCTGCCAGCCGATCCCGGCACGCTGCGCCAGGGGCTTTTCCATGAGCGGTGCGGTATCGACGAAAACCCGTACGTCGGGCGGGCCGCCCCTGTCCCGGGCCGCTTCGGCCTGGAGCCAGCGGGCCAGTTGCTTCAGGCGCTTCTTGATGACGTCATGGTAATCCTTGCCCTGGGCGTAGACGCTGACCGCCCCCTTGTCCGGCTGCCCGGGAATGTTCATGGGATCGCCCGGGGGGGCGTAGTTGCGGGCCAGCACGATGGCCGTGCGGGCACCCGGCACCATGGCTTCCGGATCGCCGCGCACCGCCCCCCGGGGGCCATCGGCCATCCAGGCCATATCGCCGTGGTGTCCGGCCTTGAGGAAGGCCTCCAACGCCTGTCGGTCGCGGGGTTCCGCCCGCGTGTCGGTGACCCCGACGGCGTCGAAGCCGAGGGCCCTGGCCTCGTCGATCAGGCGGCGTTTCAGAATATCTGGTGCAGTCGGGCTCATCCGGTTCTCGTGCGCGTCGCGGCAATATGCTAGGCAGGGGCACACTACCACACAGACATACCTGGAGAATGACCCCGTGATGAACGGTGAAACAGCCGTGGTTCTGTTGTCGGGCGGGCTCGATTCCACGACCGTCCTAGCCATCGCGCGGGACAAGGGCTACCGCATTCTGGCCCTGTCGTTCCGTTACGGGCAGCGCCATTCCGTGGAATTGGACATCGCTGCCCGCGTCGCCCGGCGCATGGGCGTGGCCCGCCACGCCGTCGCCGACATCGACCTGACCATCTACGGTGGATCGGCCCTGACCGCCGACATCGACGTGCCCAAGGACCGCGACGCCGACGCCATGGCCGACGGCATTCCCGTGACCTATGTGCCCGCGCGCAACACCATCTTTCTGGCCCATGCCCTGGCGCTGGCGGAAACGGGCGGGGCGCGGGACATCTTCATCGGCGTTAACGCGCTTGATTATTCCGGCTATCCAGACTGCCGCCCGGCCTTCATCAAGGCGTTCCAGCGCCTGGCCAATCTGGCGACCAAGGAAGGGGTCGAGGCCATGGCCCGCGGCACGGACGGCCCGTTCCAGGTGCAGGCACCGCTGATGGACATGACCAAGGCGGAAATCATCCAACACGGGATGGCGCTGGGCGTCGACTACGCCCAAACCTGGAGCTGCTACGACCCGCAGACGGGCGCGGCCGGCGCGCCGGTCCATTGCGGGCGCTGCGATTCCTGTCAGCTGCGCAAGAAGGGGTTCGCCGAGGCCGGGGTCGATGACCCCACGGCCTACGCCGTCTAGGGCTGGGCGCCGCCGGCCGAGAAGGCGAGCATCAGGCCCAACAGGGCGCCGATACCGAGAAGCACCACGTTCAGCGCCTTGCGCAGGGTGGACGGCTTGAGGACGGGCATGGTTGTCTCCGAAACTCAAACGGGACAAATCATATCTTTCTAAATTAGATATGGGTAGGGTTGCGGTCCGTGACCAGGGTCACAAAATTTGCATATTTCACGCCGGGAAGCGTATAGCAACGCGGCCCGGCACGGTGCCGGGGCGGCAGCCGGGAACGGGCGATGGTCTATAGCGTCAAGGAAATCTATTTCACGTTGCAGGGCGAGGGTGCCCAGACCGGCCGCCCGGCCGTGTTCCTGCGCTTCGCCGGCTGCAACCTGTGGTCCGGGCGCGAGCAGGACCGCGCCACCGCGCAATGCCGGTTCTGCGACACGGATTTCGTCGGCACGGACGGTCCGGGCGGCGCGGCGTTCAAGGAGGCCTCCGCCCTCGCGGCGGCGGTGGCGGCAAGTTGGCCGGGTGGGGGCGAACCCCTGGTCGTCTGCACGGGCGGCGAGCCCTTGTTGCAGGTCGACGAGGCGCTGATCGACGCCCTTCACGATGCAGGTTTCCGCGTCGCCGTGGAAACCAATGGCACGATCCAGGCTCCCCAAGGGCTCGACTGGATCTGCGTCAGCCCCAAGGCCGGAACCGAGGTGGTGCAGCGCGCCGGGGACGAATTGAAACTGGTGTTTCCCCAGGCGGGTGCCGAGCCGGGGCGGTTCGAAGATTGGGGTTTCGCCAACTTCCTGCTGCAGCCCATGGACGGCCCGGACCGGGACGCCAATACGGCCGCGGCCGTGGATTACTGCCTCGCCCATCCCAAATGGCGGTTGTCGCTGCAGACCCACAAGCTGCTGGACATTCCCTGACCTGCGGCCCGGCCGCGTCCCACGGCCGGCAGAACGACACAACGCTATGAAATCACGGTGCTTTATGATTACCTGATGAAGGGGGGCATGGTTTCTAGGCTGTTCGGCCATGCCTGATGATGAACTGGGGTCTTTCTCTTCTGACCCGGAAGTAAAGATAAAGCGGCGTGTTTTCAGGCTTCCCATGGCGTGGAGTCTGATTCTTGCGTTTGTCCTGATCACGCTGGCAGTGTTTTCCGCCATCATCTACTTCAATCACTATCACAACGCGGCTCTGACCTACGGCTACACGGCCAAGGCGATCAGCGATGTGGCGCAGCGGATCAAGGTCCGGGTCGACGCGACACTCAGTCCGGCCCTGGCCCTTGCCGCCGACGCCGAGGATCTGGTGTGGTCGGCGGCGGGCGAACCCTTCGGCCCCGAGGCCAGGCGCTATGTCGCCGGCTTCATGGAGGCCAATCCCCAGATCTCCTCCGTCTTTTTCGCCGCCGGGGATACGGACTTCATCCAGGTCTACAATGCCATTCCCGGCGAAACCATTGATTGGGGCAAGGTCGCGGTGCCCGTGGGCACGCGTTTCGTCGTTCGCCATCTGCGGGGGCCCGCCGACCAGGTGCGCGACGAAACCTGGACGTTCCTGGACGCCGCGAAACGGCCGGTCGGCGAACCGTTCCACCGCAGGCACCGGTTCGATCCGCGTACCCGGCCCTGGTACAAGGCCGTCGCCAACGAGGACGGCGTCAAATTGTCCATGCCCTATGCCTTTGCGACGCTGAACACCGTGGGGATCACCGCGTCAAAGCGCGTCGACCGCGGCGTATTGGGGGTTGATATGACTCTGTCGGGGGTGTCGCGGGTGCTGGAGAAATTGGATATCGCCGGCAAGGGCAGCGCCATCGCCTTCACCCGCGACGGCATGGTGATCGCCCATCCGGACAAGCGGAAGATCGTGGTCCGTGACACGAATGGAACCCTGCGGCCCGCGCGGATCGGGGATCTGGACGATCCCATCGCCGAGGCCATGTTCGATGCCGCCCGGATCGGCGCGCGCCTGGTTGCCCGGGTCCAGTCGATGGATGCCTTCATCGGCGCCGAACCGCTTGCCTTTCTCGACGACGAACCGGACCTGATCTCGTTCGATGTGGGCGGAACGCCGTTCGTGTCGCATATCGTGCGCCTGGAAACCCAGATCGGCGCGGACGCCTTCCTGGGGATCGCGTTGTTGAAGGCCGAGGTCCTCAAGGGCGTCGCCGGCCTGACCATCAACAGCCTGGCCCTGTCGCTGCTGTTTCTTCTGGGCGGCACCCTGCTGATCGTCCTCGTCGCCCGCAACATGGCGCGGCCGATCGCCGATCTGGCGCGGGAAACCAACATCATTCAGCGCCTCGAGTTGGACGAACCGGTAAAGACCCGGTCGCGGGTCGCCGAGGTGCAGGATCTGGCGGCGGCGATCGGGGCCCTGAAGACCACGCTACAGGGGCTCGGTCGCTACATCCCCCGGGGTGTGGTCCACAACCTGATCAAGGAAGGAAAACTGCCCGAACTGGGCGGCCAAAGCCGCCAGGTCACGGTCATGTTCACGGATGCGGTCGGCTTTACCAAGCTGGGCGAATTGATGAATCCCCAGGACCTGATGCGCAAGCTGTCGTCCTATTTCGAAGTTCTGTCGGCGGAGGTTCTTGCCGAGGGCGGCAACATCGACAAATACATCGGCGATGCCGTAATGGCCGTGTGGAACGGTGTCGAGGACGACCCCGAACACACCGCGCGCGCCTGCCGGGCCGCCCTGAAATGCGCTGCCGAAAACGACCGCCTGAACGATATGTGGCGGTCCTACAAATGGCCGGAAATCCACACCCGGTTCGGATTGCACCAGGGCGAGGCGGTGGTCGGCAACATCGGCTCGCGCACGCGTATGGACCACACCACCATCGGCGCCTGTGTTAACACGGCGTCGCGCCTGGAAGGCCTGAACAAGGCCTACGGCACCCGCATCCTCATCAGCGACGTCGTGCGCAATAGGGTGGTGGACCGCTTCCTGGCGCGGCCCGTCGACCGGGTCCGGCCGGCCGGCAGCACGCAGCCGATCATGATCTATGAACTTCTCGGTGCGTTGGACGGTGACGATGCCATCGCGGCATCGCCCGAGGCGCACCGGCGCTGTGCGCGCTGGGCCGAAATCTACGACGCCTATCTGGCCCGCGACTGGACCGGCGTGGGATCCCTCATCGACGCCTTTCTGGCGGATTTTCCCGATGACGGCGTCGCCCTGGTGTACCGGGAACGGGCCCGGCGCTATGCGTCGGTGCCGCCCGCCGACGATTGGGACGGGGTCGAGGTTTCCGACCGGAAATAGGCCCGCGGCAAAATTTCATCGTCCGGTAACTTGAACGGCCGGGTTTCCAGGACCATCTAGCGAAAGATACCAGAACAGACGTTCTGGTGGCGGGCGGTTGCCTGCCCGGATGCCAACGGGGGCGCCGGTACGGGGCGGCGACAAATCAAATAGGGAAGTCGAAAAATGCCGAAACTGAACATTAACGGCGTCGACCATCAGGTCGATGCACCGGACGATATGCCGTTGCTTTGGGCGATCCGCGATCTGGTCGGGCTGACCGGGACCAAATTCGGCTGCGGCCAGGCATTGTGCGGGGCCTGCACCGTGTTCCTGGACGGCCAGCCGTCGCGGTCGTGCCAGACCTTCGTCGGCGATCTTGCCGGCGTCAAGGTCACCACCATCGAAGGGATCGGCGGCAAGGTCGCCGACACGGTTCGCCAGGTGTGGACGGACATGGACGTGCCGCAATGCGGTTACTGCCAGTCGGGCCAGGTGCTGGCCGCCGTGGCGCTGCTGACGGAAACGCCCAGGCCCACGGACGACGACATCGACGCGGCGATGGACGGCAACCTCTGCCGCTGCGCCACCTACCACCGCATTCGGGTCGGCATCCACGAAGCCGCCCGCCGGCTGGAGGCATAAATCATGTTGCCCAAGATCATTGACCATCTCGCCCCGGCCGCTTCGGTGAAAACCAGCCGCCGGGCCTTCCTGGTCGCCTCGGCCGCCGCCGCGGGGGCCTTCGTCATCGGCTTCGGCGCCGTGCCCGCGCGGGCCGCGGGCGGGGCCGCCGTGACCGCCGTACGGGCACCGTTCGACGCTTATCTCAGGATCGCCGCCGACGGCACGGTCACCATCCTGTCGTCCCAGTTCGACATGGGGCAGGGCTCCTACCATGGCCTCGCCACCCTGGTGAACGAGGAACTGGGCGCGGCCTGGGACCAGATCACGGTCGAGGGTGCGGCCGGCGACACCAAGTTCTACGGCAACCTCAACTGGGGCGGCGCCGTGCAGGGCACGGGCGGCTCGTCCTCCATCACCACGTCGTTTGACCGTTACCGCCGGGCCGGCGCCGCCGCCCGCATGATGCTGGTCGATGCCGCCGCCAAGGACTGGGGCGTACCCGCGCCCGAAATCACGGCGAAGGATGGACGTCTGGCCCATGCCTCCGGCAAGTCGGCCGGGTTCGGCGACATGGCGGCCAAGGCCGCGCAATTGCCGGCGCCCCAGGAGGTTCCGTTGAAGGATCGCCAGGATTGGACCTTGATCGGCAACGGCGACCTGCGCCGTTACGACAGCCGGGCCAAGACCGACGGGACCCATCCCTTCACCATCGATGTCAAACTCCCCGGCATGCTGACCGCCGTGATGATCCATCCGCCTAAGTTCGGCGCGGTGGTGAAATCGTTCGACGCGGCCAAGGCCAAGGCCATGAAAGGCGTGGTCGACGTGGTGGCGACGCCGCGCGGCATCGCCGTGGTCGGTGAGCACATGTGGGCGGCCTTGGCCGCCCGCGATGCGGTCGCCGTAACCTGGGACGAAGGCAAGGCCGAAACCCGGGGCTCGGCGGCGATCCTCGCCGATTACGAAAAGCGCGCCGCCGATAAACCACTGGCCACCGCCCGCAACGACGGTGACGCGGCCAAGGCCATGGCGGGGGCCGCCAAGACGGTCGAGGCGACCTTCCGGTTTCCCTATCTTGCCCATGCGGCGATGGAGCCGCTCAACGCCGTGGCGCGCATGAACGGCGACGGCACCCTGGAGCTTTGGGCCGGGCATCAATTGCCCGGCCTGTATCAGGGCATCGCCGCCGGGGTCGCCGGGATCAAGCCGGAACAGGTCGTCCTGCACATCATGAAGACCGGCGGCGGCTTCGGCCGCCGGGGCACGCCCGACGCCGACATCGTGGCCGAGGCGGTGATGGTCGCCAAGGCTATCGGCTACAAGGCCCCGGTCAAGGTGCAATGGACCCGCGAGAACGACATGCGGGGCGGGCGCTACCGTCCGGCCTATGTCCATCGGCTCAAGGCCGGCATCGACGCCGGTGGCAAGCTGGTCGCCTGGGACCACCATATCGTCGGCCAGTCGATCGTCGCCGGCACGCCGTTCCAGGGTCTGATCCGGGACCGTGTCGATCAGACTTCGGTCGAAGGGGCGTCCAACCTGCCCTATGCGGTGCCCAACCTGCATGTCGGCCTGACCACGGTCGATGTCGGTGTGCCGCCCTTGTGGTGGCGGGCCGTGGGCTCGACCCACACGGCCTATGCGACCGAAGTCTTCCTCGACCAGGTCGCGGCGGCGGCGGCGGCGGACTCCCTGGCGTTCCGCCTGGCGATGCTAAAGGATCATCCGCGCCATGCGGCGGTTCTCAAGCTGGCGGCGGAAAAGGCCGGATGGGGCAAATCCTTGCCCCAGGGCCGGTTCCTGGGCCTGGCCGTGCACGAAAGCTTCCACACCTACGTCGCCCATGTCGCCGAGGTCTCGGTCAAGGGCGGCGAGGTGAAGGTGCACCGGGTGGTCGCCGCGGTCGATTGCGGCACCGTGGTCAACCCGGACGTGGTCAAGGCACAGATCGAGGGCGGCACCGGCTTCGGCCTGGGCGCCATCCTGGCCGAGGAACTGACCCTGGGCGCCGACGGCACGGTCGAGCAGGGCAACTACGACACCTATACGCCGCTTCGCATCTCGGCCATGCCCAAGGTCGAGGTTCATATCGTGGCGTCGAAGGCACCTCCGACTGGCGTGGGCGAACCCGGGGTGCCGTCGATCGGACCCGCCGTGGCCAATGCCGTCGCCCGCGCCACGGGGAAATGGATCACCACGCTGCCGCTTACCCGAGGCATGCAAGCGTAGGACCGGAGACCGTCCGCCGTTTGGCGGGCGGTCTTCATCCGGTCCAGAAATCAGAAGGAGGTAAGAGCGCTAGGACGCGCGTTTGATGCCCCGCGTCCGTTAGGACGCACACTTGATACATTGCGCCGCGTGGGGCACGGCCTCAAGCCGCGCAGGGGCAATGACCTCGCCGCAGGTCGCGCATTCGCCGTAGGTGCCGCCGGCGACCCGCTCAAGGGCGGATTCAATCTGCGCGATTTCGGTCAGCGCCGCATTGCCCAGATCTTCCAGCACCTCGTCGCCCTCGTTTTCCGTGGCGCGTTCCTCGAAATCCTGGCTGTCCGGTTCGCGCAGTGTCTGGTCGATGTCCGCGATCTCCTCTTTCAGCACCGCGAGGCGCTTTTCCAGCACCGGCTTCATCTTTTCCCCAAGGCTCATGGACATTCCCTTTCGATTTGGACGCGGCAATCGGCGGCGTGTAGTGATCAGACTAGCATAGTCGATAACATCGGCCAGTGCCGCCTTGAGCTAGGTCAATTATCTGGGGGCGGAACGGCGGCGGCGCAACCGGCCGGCCTCTTCGCCCCGCTTCGGGCTTTCCTCGCCCGGCGGAATGCTCTAGGAAACCGGCCATGGAACGGTTCATGGATTTCACCTTCGTGGCGGCCCAGCGCCTGACCGGCGTGGGCGCCGATCATCCGGCGGCGGCCCTGCACGGCCATACCTTCAACGGCACCGTTCGGCTTACCGGGCGGCTTACCGGCGCGTCCGACACGGGGACGGGTTGGGTCATCGACCCGGCGGACCTGAAGCGCGAAATTGACGCCGTGCTGGCCGACATCGATCATCGATACCTGAACGAGTTGCCCGGTCTGGAAAACCCCTCGACGGAACGCCTTTGCGGCTATCTGCGGGACCGGCTGGCCCAACGCCTGCCCGGCGACGTCGCGGTCGAGTTGTGGGAAAACCCGGCCGTCGGCTGCACCACGAAAGGAATGTCCGCATGACCGCCCCCGGCACGATGACCGTCTATCACGGCTTTTCCTTCGAGAGTGCCCGCCGCCTGCCGCGCCTGCCGGACAGTCATATCTGCTCGCGCCTGCACGGCAACACCTTCCTCTTGCGCGTCGCCGTGACCGGCCCAGTCCGCGAATCGGAAGGCTGGGTCATCGATTTCGCCGAGGTCGCGGCCCGGGTCGAGCCCGTTCTGGCGGACATCGATCATCATTATCTGAACGAGGTTCCCGGCCTGGAAAATCCCACGACGGAAAACATCGCCGTCTGGCTGTGGGATCGAATTGCGACTCATCTTCAAGGGCTTAGCGAGATCGAGATTCGCGAAAACGCCACCACCGGCTGCGTCTACCGGGGCGCCTGACGGGGGCGTTTTTCCCGCCGGGTGACCGCCCGGCGGCTTTCCCCTTGCCCGATTCCGCTTGTTATCTCAAAATCTTGGCCGACGGCATTGCAAATCCGCAACATATCGGGGAATGCCCCAAATGTGCGCCTGCAAGCCGATGCGGCAACGAGGAGACGTCCCATGGAATTCCTGATCCTGCAGTCCAAGAAGGACCCGGATTTCTTCATCATTACCGACGAACGAAACTATCACCGCGCGGTGCAGGAATACCGGGACAATCAGCCCGGCGATGAATTGTCCCCGATTCCCGAAGGTGCCGGCGGCCCGATCTTGTCGTCGATCCCCAACCTGTCCGTGGTCAAAAGCTTCATCGACCTGATCGGCTATTTCGGACATGCGGTCGAGGTCCCCATGGAATGGCCGACGCCGGTCCGACGGGACGACGCGGCGGCGGGCTAGGCACCCGGAAGCCGGGGGATGGTCTGGGCCTCCCCGCATTCAAGTCAGCGAATTTTGGAGCTTTAAGGGCGTGCCTAGCCCCGTCCGCGATAGCCCGCCACTCCCTGATCCGGAATCCACAGCCCCTTGGGCGCCTCACCCGTCTGGTGGAACACGTCGATGGGGATGCCGCCGCGCGGATACCAGTACCCGCCGATGCGCAGCCATTTGGGCGCCGCTGCCTTCTTGATCTTGGCGGCGATATCCAGGGTGCACTTTTCGTGAAAGCCCGCGTGGTTGCGGAAGCTGGCGAGGTACAGCTTCAGCGACTTGCTTTCGACAATCTTCCGCCCCGGCACGTAGTCGATGACCAGATGCGCGAAATCGGGCTGCCCGGTGACGGGGCAGAGCGACGTGAATTCCGGGCAGGTGAAGCGGATCAGGTAGGGCGTCTTGGGATGCGGGTTGGCAGCACACTCAAGGGCCGCCGCATCCGGGCTGTCGGGGACCGCCGATTGGGCGCCCAGTTGGGTCAGCGTTTTTTCCGTCGTCTTCGCCATGCCTAATCGCCCTCAATCGCGGGGATGTCGCCCGCCGCTTCGCCGTCTTCGAACGCCGTCTTGAACGCCGCGAAGGTGCCGTTTTCGATGGCGGCGCGCATGCCCGCCATCAGTTCCTGATAGTAGTGCAGATTATGCCAAGTCAGTAGCATCAGCCCCAGGATTTCCTTGGACTGGGCCAAGTGGTGGACATAGGCCCGGGAATAGTTGGCGCAGGCATAGCAGGAACAGTCCGGGTCGATCGGCCGGGGGTCGTCCTTGTGCCGCGCGTTGCGGATGTTCAACTGGCCCCTGCGGGTGAAGGCCTGATCCGTGCGGCCGGACCGCGTCGGCAGCACGCAGTCGAACATGTCGACGCCGCGTTCCACCGCGCCCACCAGGTCCGAGGGCTTGCCCACGCCCATGAGGTAGCGGGGCTTGTCCTGCGGCAGGTGCGGCGTGGTGACGTCGAGGGTTTGGAACATCAGGTCCTGGCCTTCGCCCACGGCAAGACCGCCGATGGCGTAGCCGTCGAAGCCGATGGCGGTCAGCGCCGTGGCGGATTCCGCGCGCAGGTTGGGATAGACGCCGCCCTGGACGATGCCGAACAGGCCGTAGCCGGGGCGTTGCTCGAACGCGTCGCGGCAGCGTTTGGCCCAGCGCATGGAGAGTTCCATGGAGGTGCGAGCGGCGGCCTCGTCGACGCCGAAGGGCGTGCATTCATCGAGCACCATGGTGATGTCGGCGTCCAGGTCGTTCTGGATCGCCATGGCGCTTTCCGGCGTCAGTGCGTGCTTCGCCCCGTCGATGTGGGAGCGGAAGGTCACGCCTTCCTCCGTCAGCTTGCGCAGGTCCTTCAGGGACCACACCTGGAAGCCGCCGGAATCGGTCAGGATCGGGCCCGGCCAGTTCATGAATTCATGCAGGCCGCCGAGCCGTTTGATGCGCTGTGACCCCGGGCGCAGCATCAGGTGATAGGTATTGCCGAGCACGCATTGCGCGCCCGTCGCGGCCACGGCCTCCGGCGTCATCGCCTTCACGGTCGCCGCCGTGCCGACGGGCATGAAGGCCGGGGTTTCCATGGGGCCATGCGCCGTTTCCAGGCGGCCCCGGCGGGCCCGGCCGTCGGTCGCGCTGACGGTGAACTGCATCTGTTTGCTCATGGCGCGGACTATGATGGGACCGCCGTCCGCAGGCAAGCGCCCATCCGCCTCTTTTTGTCAGGGCGGATGGGCGTGCCGTGGGCCCCTCAAGAAACCGGATCAGGCGGCGCGCAGGTCGTGCAGCATCCCGTCGATGGCCTGTTTCAGGCTGCGGGCTTGGTCCGACAGGCTGTCGGCGGCGACGGAGACCTCGCCGGCGGCGCTGCCGGTATTTTCGGAGGCGCTGCGCACGGTGCCGATGTTGACCTGAACCGTGCCCGTGTGGCTGGCCGCGTCCTGGCTGGATCGTGCGATCTCGCGGGTCGCGGCGGACTGTTCGTCGACCGCCGAGGCGATGGCCTCGCTGACGGCGTTGATTTCGTCGATGGTGTCGGAAATGCTCTGAATTTCGCGGGCGGCATCCTCGGACACGGCCTGCATGGTGGCGATTTCCTCGGCGATGTCCTGGGTCGCCTTGGCTGTCTGATTGGCCAGATTCTTGACTTCGCTGGCGACCACGGCGAAGCCCTTGCCGGCATCGCCGGCGCGGGCCGCCTCGATGGTCGCGTTGAGCGCCAGCAGGTTGGTCTGTTCGGCGATGTCGGTGATCATTTCCATGACGTTGCCGATCTTGGCGGCGGCGTCCTTCAGGCGGATCATGGTCCGGTCCGTGTCGCGGGCCTTCTTCGATGCGTCCTGGGCAACGGCATGGGCGCGCCCGACCTGGGCGGAAACCTCGGCCATGCTGGCGGTCATCTGTTCCGTCGCGCTGGCGACGGTCTGTACGTTGCCGGTCGCCAGATCGATGGCCGCGGCCGTATCCGTTGAATGGGCGAGCGCCTGAGCCGCCAGATCGGACAGATTCTTCGAGACGTCCGACATGCTGCGCGCGTGGTCGTTGACGTTGATCATGATGGGGCCGACCTGATGTTCGAAGCGGCTCGCCAGATCGAGCAGCAGCTTGCGCTGCTCCTCCTGGTTGACGTGCTCCAGACGTTCGCGTTCCTGGCTCAGCCGTTCGATCTCGGCCTTGGCGGATTCGGCGGCATCAACTGCTTCGGCGCTGTGGCGGAAGCCGGCGACCAAACGGTAGGTCAGCCACATCAGGACGATGGTTTCGACCACGACGATGACGGCGTGCAGGACAACCCGGAAAAAGTCGGCGCCATCCGGGAAGATGGCATAGGGCAGGGTGAAGTTGAGCACCAGATGGTGCACGGCGACCGTCGCCGCGGCGACCAGTACGGTCTGCCAGCAGCAGAAGGCCGCGACCATCGCCAACACGGCGAAGAAATACATATGCACGTCGATCTGCCAGGCGTGCCCTGCGAACAGGTACAACAGGGCGCCGATGTTGATCATGGCGCCGGCGGCGATCAGGAAACGGCTTGCGGCGGCCGTCGGTCGGGTGCGCCACGCGACCGTCGATGCAACGGCGACGGCGGCGATGATGCCGGCGCCCGTGACGATGTCGCCCTGCGTCAGCCAAAACGCGAGACCGGCAAGCGGCAGGTGCGCCCAGGCGAACAGGACGAAAAAGCGGGTTGAATTGATGCGGAGCTCGTTAAGGGCGTCCATGGTCGGGTTCCTTTGAATGACGGGTCAGTTGGCGGCAGGTCGGGTCAGACAACTGCCGAGGGCAAGTGGATTGACGGCGAACAGCGCCCCCTGTTCGCTGAGGCGAACCAGTGTTTCCGGTCTGTCGAGGGCGACGACGGCGATGAACGGCCAGGCCCCTTCGCGGACAAGGCGGCCGCCCGCATCGGCGATGCGGGCCAGGACCTCGGTTCCCGTCAGGGTTGGGGAAAACACGATGCCGACCTGTGTCTGGCCCGGTTGCGGGCGCAGGGTGGCGGCGGCGAGCCACATGACGCAGGTCACCACTAGAGCCGCCGCGGGAAACAGGTCACGTATGCGCATGAAATTCCAGCCCCTCCTTGCGACGCAATGCGCGCCGAAAATCTTGTCGCCCCAATCAACTCAAGAAAAACATACTAATTTATGAATGTGTAGCTTTCCTAATGTCGTACATACATTAGGATAGGATCGCTGGATCAGGCACCGTCGTTCCGGTGCAGCAGGCAGGCGTCGCCGTAGGAATAGAACCGATAGTCATGGGCCACGGCATGGGCGTAGGCGCTTTGCATGCGCTCCAGCCCGGCGAAGGCCGAGACCAGCATGAACAGGGTCGAGCGCGGCAGATGGAAGTTGGTCAGCATCAGATCGACGGCGCGGAATCTGTAGCCGGGCGTGATGAAGATGTCCGTGTCGCCCTTGAAGGGATGGATTTGGCCCGAGGCATCCGCCGCCGTTTCCAGAAGCCGCATGGCGGTCGACCCGCAGGCCACGACGCGCCCACCCGCGTCCCGTGCCTGGTTGATGAAATCGGCGGCTTGTCGGCTAATCTCGCCCCATTCCGCATGCATGACGTGGTGGCGGGTGTCGTCCTCGCGCACGGGCAGGAAGGTGCCGGCGCCGACATGCAGGGTCAGGCTGACGCGCTCGACCCCCCGCGCGTCGAGCGCGGCCAGCAGCTCCGGCGTGAAATGCAGGGACGCGGTGGGGGCGGCGACGGCGCCGTCGCGGGCGGCGAACAGGGTTTGGTAGTCGTCCCTGTCGGCATCGTCGCCCGCCGCTTCCCGCTTGATATAGGGCGGCAGGGGCATGACGCCGAACTGCTCCAGCGCGTCCTTCAGGTCCGGCCCCGCCTTGTTGAAGCACAGGATCACCTCGCCCATGTCCAGTTTCTGCACCACGTCGGCGGAAAACCCGGGCGCGAACACGATATGGTCGCGGGCGCTGAGCTTGCGCGCCGGCCGGGCGAAGGCCCGCCAGCGGCCGTCGTCGTCCCATTTGTGCAGGGTGACCTCGACCTTGGGCCCGCCTTCGGGCGGGCCGGGCCGCGACGCGTCGCCGCGCCGGCCGGTCAGGCGCGCCGGGATCACCCGCGTGTCGTTGACCACCAACACGTCGCCCGGGTTCAACAGCGACGGCAGGTCGCGCACCCCCCGGTCGTGAAGTGCCGCGGGCGTGACCTCCAGCAGGCGCGCGGCATCGCGCGGGGTCGTCGGTTTCTGGGCGATCCGTTCCGGCGGCAGGTCGAAGTCGAACAGGTCGGTTTTCATGGGCCGGGAAAGTAGGTCAACGCGCCGTGATTGTCAGGCGCCAATTGTCAGAAGATTACTGGCGGGGTAACGTTTCGTTCCAGGTGTCGAGGATACGAAACAACAGGGGGTTTCCCATGGTCAGACTGATTCTTGCAATTTTGATTCCGTGGTTCGTGTTCTTCACGATCGGCCGCCCGATCCAGGGCATCATCTGCCTGATCCTTCAGTTGTCGTTGATCGGCTGGATTCCGGCGGCGATCTGGGCCGTCTGGGCGCTCAATAACTATAACACGGACAAGAAAATCGCCCGGGCCGGCATGGGCGCCACGCCGGGCGACGGCGACAATTGATCCCGTCTTCCCAATCGATTTAAGGGCGGGCCAAGGGGTTTAAGGCCGGGGGCCGAAGATGTCGCCGCGCCGGAGCCGCGCCATATGGGCGTTCGCCGCACCGGCGAAGCGGCTCAAGACCATGCGCAGGACGCGGCTGACGATCACGAAGACGACGGGCGGCCAGACGTAGGGCTCCCACCATTCGATGACATGGGGCGCGCCGCCGAACAGGGCGATTTCCTCGCGCGTCGATAGAAATCCATAAACCCCCGCCGCCACGGCGGCCGCCATGCTCCAGGCGACGTAGCGGCCGTAGCGCATGACCTGGCGCATCAGGAACCACATGGCCTTTCGTCCTCCTTGCCCTCGGAGGGGCGGCTAGACGTCCTTCAGCGACACCGGCTGGCCGCTCGCCGCGCCCCGGATGACGGCCTCCAGCACCGCCGTGCCGTGCACGGCCTCGGCCGGGGGCAGGGGATAGGCTGCCTTGCCGGTGCAGGCGTCGGCGAAGGCTTCCAGTTCCGCGCGCTCCATGTCGAAGGCGCCGTATTCGGTGACCTCTTCGGGGCCGGGCACGGCGTCCGCCGAGACCTTACGCACGGTCAAGCGGTCGTAGTTGTGCATCTCGGCCCAGCCGCCGGTGCCGAACACCTGGATGCGCCACAAGGGCGCCGTCGCCGTGAAGGTGCCAAGATAGCCCATGGCGCCCGAGGCGAAACGGAACAGCGTGGCCGTGGTGTCGTCGACGTCGATCTTGAGGAAGTTGCGGTAGGACCGGGCGATGACCTCGTCGATGGGGCCCAGCAGGTTGATCATGGCGTCGACCACATGGATGCCCATGCCGGTCATGCCGCCGGCCGGGCTTTCATCGGCCTGCGCGCGCCAGCCGTCGGCGGCGAAGCGCATGGCGCTGGGGCTGCTCAGGTTGCCCTCGACGTGCAAAATCTGGCCCAGTTCGCCGGATTGAATCATTTCCTTCATGCGCACCATGGCCGGATGAAAACGCCGGTTGTGGCCGAGCGCCAGCACCACGCCCGCGGTCTCGGCCGCGTCGGCGGCGGCCTGGGCGCTGGCGCGGTCCAGGGTGAAGGGCTTTTCGATGAAGATCTGCTTGCCGGCGGCGGCGGCGGCGATCACCTGATCCGCGTGCTGGCTGTGCGGGGTCGCCAGGATCACCGCGTCCAGGTCCCGGTCGTTCAACAGGTCGGCCAGGCCGTCGCGCAGATCGATGCCCTTGTCGGCGCAGAACGCTTCGGCCTTGGCCCTGCGCCCGGTGCAACCGGCGGTAACGGCGATCTTGTCGCTTTTGCCGTGAACGGAGTTGACGAGAACCTGGCCCCAACGGCCCAGTCCGGCGATGCCTGCTTTGATCATGGTGATGGTCCCTTACCCCAAATATTGTATGCAATTGGCCCCAATTCGAGCCGCCGACCTTATTGCCAGAGGGTATCCGCCGTCTATAGTGAAGCCATGGCGACGACCCCAGACCTCAGCGATCAAGTGACACCCGCCGGTCCCCGGGAAGTCGATAACTTCCGGGGCATGCTGTTCATGATGGTGGGGGCGGGGCTGATCGCCTGCCTGCACGCGCTGGTCCGCGACATCACACAGGAACTGCATCCTTTCGAAGTCGCCTTTTTCCGCAACGTGGTCGTGCTGATCGCCCTGACGCCGCTGTTGCTGCGCCAGGACCGGCACGCGTGGAAAAGCAAGCGGCCGGACCTGCAACTGGTGCGCGGCGTGGTCGGCCTGGGCGCCATGCTGACCTGGTTCTATACCCTGTCCCTGGTACCTGTCGGCGACGCGACGGCGCTCAGCTTCACGGTCGTGCTGTTCACGTCCCTGGGCGCCGTGGTCATGCTGCGGGAAAAGATGGGCGTGCGCCGCTGGGGGGCGTTGGTCGTCGGCTTCGTCGGCATGGCAATCATTATCCGCCCCGGGTTCCAGGAAATCAGCGAGGGGTATTTGTGGGCGTTGGGGTCGACGGTCCTCTGGGCCTGGGCGCTGCTGCTGGTGAAAATCCTGTCGCGCTACGATTCTCCGGTCACCATCGTGTTCTATTCCTCGGTCTATTTCACGCCGTCGACGCTGATTCTGGCGCTGTTCGTCTGGGAATGGCCGACCTGGGCCCAGTTCGGTCAATTGCTCGCCATCGGTCTGATCGCGGCGCTGGCGCATCTCGCCATGGCCAAGGCCATGCAACTGGGCGAGGCTACCGCCGTCCTGCCCGCCGACTTCACGCGCCTGTTGTGGGCGGCGGGGCTGGGCTACGTGATGTTCGGCGAATTCCCGGACCTGTGGACCTGGATCGGCGGCACGGTGGTGTTCTGTTCGACCCTCTACATCACCTATCGGGAATCCCGGGTGAAGGGGCCGGCCGAGGGCGTCACGCTGAAGACTACCGAGGGCTAGCGTCCTAGGTGGGCCAGACCGGGGGATGGGTGCCGAGGGGGGCCGCCGGCAGGTCCCAGCGCGGCGGCGTTTCCGACATTCCCACGGCGGGCTTCAGGTGTTCCATGGGCCCCCAGGCCGTGTCGCGGGTTTCCATCAGATCCTTGATGTCGTCGTGGCCGGGCTCCGCCAATTCCTTGACGCCGTCGCCGCCGGTCCGGCCCAGGCTGTCGATCCAATGGCCGCTTTGCGCCAGGGACAGGCGGACCATCCAGCTGCCGCCGATGGTGGCGCGGCGGCGCAGGGCCTCCATGGCGCCGAAGGCGGCCAGGTATCCGGAGACATAATCGAGGGCCTGCGCCGGCAGGTGGCGGGGCGTGTCGATGCCGCCGTGTTCCGCGGCGATGCCCATGGCGCACTGGGCCAGGGAATCGAAGCCCCGGCGATGGGCCCAGGGGCCGTCGTGGCCCCAGGCGGAGAGGCTGACGAAGACGATCCCCGGGCGCAACTGGGCGAGCCGTTCCGGCGCCACGCCGCGCCCGGCCAGGGTGCCCGGCCGGTGGCCCTGGGTGACCACGTCGGCCTGTTTGATGAGGGTGTCGAGGGTTTCCGCCGCACCCGGGTCGCGCAGGTCCAGGTTGGCGGCCAGCTTGCCGTGGCCGGTGTCGCGCAGCAGGTTGTCGTCGTCCGGGCGATCCGCCCGCCCGATGCGCATGACCTGGGCGCCATGTTCCGCCAGGGTGCGCCCGCAGACAGGCCCGGCGATGACGCGCACCAGTTCCAGGGCGCGGATGCCGGAAAGCGGCCGGGCGCCTGCCGGCAGGGGTTCCACGGGCGCGTCGCCGATCTTCTCGATGCTTATCAGCGGCAGGCCCGCGACCGCCTTGCCCTGGGGATGGGCCGCCCATTCGTCCTTGCCGCGGACCATGAAGGCGCAGAGATTTCGTTCCGCCACGGCGGCTTCGAACGCGGCGGTGTCCCAGGCGCCAAGCGCGGCAGCGACCGCCGCGCGGTCGGAGTTGCAGCCCAGGATTTCAAGAATTCCCTCGGCCAGCCACGGGTAGTTGCAGTGAAGCTGGACCCAGCGCCCGTCGGCGCAGCGGTACAGGCCCGAGATATCCGCCCAGGCAGCCCCGAAACCGGTCGTTCCGACACGGACGTGGCGGTTCGAGCGCATGGCCAGCGCCGCCGCGCGGAGGTCCACGGAGATGTCCTGCGTCCGCCCGGTTTTCAGGCGCCACAGGGCGTCGGCAGCCAGCCCGACCGCGCCCAGCACTGCCGCGCCGGCGGTGGCCACGCGGAAAGTTGTGGGCAATTGGGGATCCGCGCCGGTGAAGACGGGAGTGTCGGCGCCGCGCCCGTCCCAGCCCACGGCGCCCAGAATTTCGGCCAATGCGTGCTGGGATGAAGAAGGTGTTGGCGTAGCTTCGAACACGATTTTGGACTCATTAAGTATGCACATTTGAGTACTTATACATCCTTGCATTCGGGCGGCCTATGCTTTGAAATGCGCCCAGCCTCTCATGACAGGGACGGCCAGGATTGCCGGCCAGAAGTTACAAAGGCGTAAGCCACGGGCGGCAGGGAATTGAACCAAGGGAGGGCGAATATGATTCGTCAAATTATGAAGGGCCTGCCCATCGCGGCGGTTGCGCTGGGTATTTGCTCGGGTGCGGCGTTGGCGGGCAAGTCCGATGACACGCTGGTCTGGGCAACAGACCGCGAGTCGGCGGTGGCTGATCCGTACTACAACCGTACCCGCGAACTTGTCATCATCGGTAACACGGTGTGGGACAACCTTCTGCTCCGCAACACCAAGACCGGCAAGTACGAACCGAACTTGGCGAAGTCCTACAAATGGGTCGACAACGTGACCCTGGATTTCGAACTGCGCGATGACGTCAAATTCCATGACGGATCGCCCTTCGGGCCGGAAGACGTGATCTACACGGTGGACTTCACCACCAACAAGGAACACGGCGTCGTCACCCTGAAGAACGTCGATTGGATGAAGAAGGTCGAGAAGACCGGCCCGCACAGCATCCGCATTCATTTGGAGAAGCCGTTCCCGGCGGCCCTGGCCTATCTGGGCCAAGCGGTGCCGATCATCAAGCGCGGTCACTACGACAGCGCGCCGATGACCAAGGAAGGCAAGCCCGATTACGCGGCGGTGAAGCCCAACGGCACCGGCCCCTACATGATCACCGAGGTCGTGCCCGGCGAAAAGATCGTCATGAAGAAGTACGACGGCTATCACAAGAACGGCCCCAAGGGCACGCCGCAGATCGCCAATCTGGTTTACCGGACGATCAAGGAAGGCAACACCCGGATCGCCGAACTTTTGACCGGCGGCATCGACTGGATCTGGGACGTTCCCAAGGAACAGGCCGAAAAGCTGAAGGCCACGGGCCAGGTGACGGTCGAGAACGCCAAGACCCTGCGCATTTCCTACATCGCCTTTGATGTCGACGGCTCGTCCGGCAACAAGGCCTTCATGGATCAGCGCGTGCGTCAGGCCTTCGCCCATGCGATCAACCGCCAGTCCATTGTCACCAACCTTGTCGGCGCGGCAGCGCAGGTCATCAACACGCCCTGCCATCCCGATCAGACGGGCTGCACCCAGGACGTCACGGGATACGACTATGACCCGGCCAAGGCCAAGGCGCTGTTGAAGGAAGCGGGTTACGACAAGGGTTTGGAGTTCGACATCTACGCCTATCGTGAGCGCGAATTCACGGAAGCGGTGATCTCGGATCTGGCCAAGGTCGGCGTGAAGGCCAAGCTGAACTTCATGCAGTACAAGGCCTTGCGCGAAATCGCGCAGAAGGGCTCGACGGCAGTTCACCAGATGACCTGGGGGTCCTACTCGATCCCCGATGCATCGGGCTGCGCCGGCGTGTTCTTCGTGGGCGGCAAGGACGACCCCGCCAACGACCCGAAGGTGAATGAACTGATCACCAAGGCCGGCAACGTGACCGACCTTGCGGAACGCGAAAAGCTTTACAAGGAAGCGTTTCAGATCATTTCCGACAAGGTCTATTGGCTGCCCATGTTCACCTACGCCAAGAACTACGCCTTCAACCAGAACCTGGAAATGACCATCACTTCCGACGAAATCCCGCGGTTCTACACCGCGAAATGGAAGTGACGACGTCCGGGTAACCGGCAAATCGGCCCGGCGGTCCTTAAATCAGGGGCCGCCGGGTATCCGGGCCTAGGGGGGCCGTAGACATGAAGCGCCTGCCGGCGGGTTCGCCATGCTGAAATTTCTGTTGAGACGATTGGGTGTCGCCGTCCTGGTGGCGCTTACCGTGTCTATGATCACCTTCTCGCTGATCTACCTGTCGGGAGATCCGGCGATAGCACTTGCCGGTGAATCGGCCAGTAATGAAGAGATCGAAAACATCCGCCAAATCTACGGTTATGACCGCCCGATCATCGTGCAATACGGCGACTGGCTGATGCGCGCCATACAGGGCGACCTGGGCCGCTCGCACTATCTGAAGTCGGATATTTCCTCGGTCATCGTCACCCGCCTGCCCAACACCCTGATCCTGGCGCTCTGCGCCATCTCCTTCGCGCTGGTGCTGTCCATTCCGCTCGGCGTGGCGGCGGCGATCCGGCCCAATTCCTTGATCGACCGCTTCGCCCTGGGGCTTGCGGTGGTCGGCCAGGCATTGCCCAGCTTCTGGTTCGCGCTGATCCTGATCTTCTTCATGAGCATTCAGTGGCGCCTGCTGCCCATCACCGGCACGGGAAGTTGGAAGAACTTCATCATGCCGGCGGTCGCGCTGGGCTATTACGTGACGCCGGGCGTCATGCGCCTGACCCGCGCCGGGATGCTCGAGGTGCTGCAGTCGGATTACATCCGCACGGCCAAGGCCAAGGGCCTGCGTCCCATGACGGTGCTGTTCAAGCACGCGCTCCGGAACGCCATCATCCCCGTCGTGTCGCTGGCCGCCGTGCAGTTCGGCTTCATGCTCGGCGGCTCCATCGTCATCGAAACCATTTTCGCCATCAACGGCATGGGCTTCCTCGCCTGGGAATCCATTCAGCGCGCCGACCTGCCCATGATGCAGGCCATCGTGCTGGTCCTCAGCTGTTTCTACATCGTCATCACCTTCCTGGCGGACCTGCTCAACGCCTTCCTCGATCCTCGGATAAGGGTGACCTGACATGGCATCGCAAGACGCGCAGACCGTCGCCCACTCAGGCGTCATTCCCGGCGACAAGGTTTTGGAACCGTCGCCCATGGCGCAGCTGCGCCGGCGTGTATTCGGCCATTATGGCATCATCATCGGCGGCGTCGTGCTGTTCGCCATCCTCCTGGTTGCGGCCTTCGCACCCTATCTGACGCCCTATCACCCGATCCTAGACCAGGACTTGTCCAACGCGCTGAAGGTCCCGTTCTGGCATTGCATCGTGGTCGAAAAATCCTTTTGGGCGGCGGTGTTCGACGGCCGGTCCCCGTTTTCCTGGGTCGAACCGGCCAAGTTCTCCTGGGATCATCCGCTGGGCACCGACCTGCAGGGCCGCGACTATTTGACGCGGCTGATCCACGGTTCGCGCATTTCCCTGCTGATCGGCTTTTCCGCGATGCTGATTTCCGGCGTCATCGGCACGGCGCTCGGCGTTGCCGCCGGCTATTTCGGCGGGCGGGTCGATATGGTCGTCAACTTCATCATCACCACGCGGCTGTCGATGCCCGTGGTGCTGGTGGCGCTGGCCGTGGTGTCGCTGATCGGATCAAGCTTGTGGATCGTGATCTGGGTGCTCGGGCTGCTGATCTGGGACCGTTTCGCCGTGGTCATGCGCTCAACCACCATGCAGGTGCGAAACCTGGATTACGTGGCGGCGGCGCAGGCCTGCGGCTGTTCCACCCTGCGCATCATCATGGCGGAAATCCTGCCCAACGTGGTCAACCACCTGATCGTGGTGGCGACCCTGGAGATGGCCCACGCCATCCTGCTGGAGGCGGCGCTGTCGTTCCTCGGCCTCGGCGTGCAGCCGCCGGCCCCCAGTTGGGGCCTGATGATTTCCGAAGCCAAGGGCATGATGTTCTTCGACGCCTGGTTGATCGGCATTCCGGGGGCGGCGCTGTTCGCGCTGATCCTCGCCATCAATCTTCTGGGTGACGGCGTGCGTGACGTGACCGCGCCCGAAAACCGCAACTAGGACAAGGGACCAAGGACGGCATGAGCGATCTGATCCTCGAAGTCCGCGACCTGGTCGTCGACATTCCCGTCGCCACCGGGATGCTGCATCCGGTGCAGTCCATCAGCTTCGACGTGACGCGGGGCGAAACGCTGTGCATCGTCGGCGAATCGGGCTGCGGCAAGTCGCTGACCTCCCTCGCGGTGATGGACCTGTTGCCCAGCACCGCGACCTGCACGGCCACCACGCTCCGGCTTGACGGCGAGGACCTGCAATCGGCCGGCGAAAAACGCATGACCGACATTCGCGGCAACAAGATGGCGATGATCTTTCAGGAACCGATGACGTCCCTGAACCCGGCCTATACCATCGGCAACCAGTTGGAAGAGGCGCTGTTGCGCCACAAGCAGGTCAGCGCCGCCGAGGCCCGGGACCGCGCCATCTACCTTCTGGAAAAGGTCGGCATCACGGCGGCGGCCTCGCGCCTGACGCAATATCCGCATCAGCTGTCCGGCGGCCTGCGCCAGCGCGTGATGATTGCCATGGCGCTGATGTGCGGCCCGGATCTGATCATCGCCGACGAGCCGACGACGGCGCTCGACGTGACCATCCAGGCGCAGATCCTCCACCTGCTGGCGGACCTGCAAAAGGAATTCAACATGGGCATGATCCTGATCACCCACGACCTGGGCGTGGTCGCCCGCGTGGCCGACCGGGTGGCGGTCATGTACGCGGGCCAGATCGTTGAGACGGGCACCGCCAAGCAGGTGTTCGAAAACCCGACCCATCCCTATACCCAGGGCCTTCTGGAATGCATCCCGATCCCCGGCAAGACCGAGCGGGGAGCCCCCCTCGGCTCCATCCCCGGCATCGTGCCGTCCCTGGTGGGCGACCTGCCGGGCTGTCATTTCGCCGACCGCTGCGTTCATGCGATGGACGCCTGCCGCACGGGACGGATCGATCTTCGGGATTCGTTCGAAGACGGCCATGTGTTCCGCTGCCTGCTGACGCCGGACCAGAGTGCCGCCAACCTGAAGCGGGGAGCCGCCTGATGGCCGACCAGGAAGACATCGTTCTCGAAGCCCGCGACGTGACCCGCACGTTCATGATCTCGGCCGGGTTCATGAAGGGCAAGAAGCCGTTGCATGCCGTCAACGGCATCAACCTGAAGGTGCCGCGCGGCGAGGTTCTGGGCCTGGTCGGGGAATCCGGCTGCGGCAAGTCGACGCTGGCCAAGATGCTGCTGGGCCTGCTGCCGCCGACCGCGGGCATGCTGTACGTCGGCGGCACGCCGACCAGCGAGATGGAACGCCTGGACATGGCGCGCAAGGTGCAGCCCGTGTTCCAGGACCCCTATTCGTCGCTCAACCCGCGCAAGACCATCGGCGACATCATCTCACTGCCCGTGCGCGTGCAGGGCGGGGATGCCGCCGCCGGCGGCAAGGACCTGCGCCTGCGGGTCGAGGAAATCATGGAACTGGTCGGCCTGCCGCGCCGGCTCTACCGCAATTTTCCCAACCAGTTGTCGGGCGGCCAGCGCCAGCGCGTGGCGGTGGCCCGTGCCTTGATCAACAGACCCGAAGTCGTGATCTGCGACGAGCCGACCTCGGCGCTCGACGTGTCCGTGCAGTCGCAGATTTTGAACCTGTTGCAGGACCTGCGCTCGGAATTGAATCTGACCTACATCGTCATCAGCCATAACCTGGCCGTGGTCGAACACATGGCGACCCGCGTGGCGGTCATGTACCTGGGCCGTCTGGTCGAGGTCGCGGACACGGACAGCCTGTTCGACAATCCGCAGCACCCCTATACCAAGGCGCTGCTGCAATCGGTGCTGACGCCCGACCCCAACCTGGACGTGCCCGACGCGGGCCTGGGCGTGGCCTATCCCAACCCGGTCGATCCGCCCTCGGGCTGCACCTTCCATCCGCGCTGCGTCGACTGCATGGACCATTGCTCCGTGGTCGCGCCGCGCACCATTCCGACCAAGACGGGTCTTGTCGAATGCCATCTTTATGACGAGAACCAGGGGAGGGGACGCCAAGCGTCGTAAGACCGCCCCGGGCGAAACCATGACCCGCCAACACGCCATCGACGCCGCCCTTGCCTATTTCGACGACCCGGAAGGCTTTTTCGAGGACCTGAAGGCACGCATCGCCGTGCCGACGGAAAGCCAGAACCCGGCCCGTCTGCCCGATTGCTACGTTTATCTGGAAGAAGACATGCGGGGCGCCTTCGAGGCCCTGGGCTACGCCTGTCGCGTCTACGACAACCCCTTCGAGGGCTGCGGCCCGGTCCTGTTGGCGACGCGGTGGGAGGGCGAGGACCTGCCCACGGTGCTGGGGTATGGCCACGGCGACACGGTGTTGGGTCAGGAAGGCCAGTGGAAGGACAACCTGGACCCCTGGCGCCTGACCAAGGTCGGCGACAAGGTCTACGGCCGCGGCACCGCCGACAACAAGGCCCAGCATTCGACCCATCTGGCGGCGTTGCGCGCCGTGCTCGACGCGCGCGGCACCCTCGGCTTCAATCATAAGTTCATCATCGAGACGGGTGAGGAAAACGGCTCCAAGGGCCTGAAGGATCTGGTCGCGCAGGAGAAAGCGGCCTTCGCCGCCGACGTCTATTTCGCCTCCGACGGGCCCCGCTTCGACGTCGCCAAGCCCAACCTGACGCTCGGCAACCGGGGCGCCTTCAATTTCGACCTGGTGGTCGATCTGCGCGACGGCGGCCACCATTCCGGCAACTGGGGCGGGCTGTTGGCCAATCCGGGGATCATCCTGGCCTCGGCCCTCGCCACCGTCATCGACGTCAAGGGCCGCATCCTGGTGCCGGCCCTGCTGCCGCCGCCGATTTCCGACACGGTCAAGGGCCTGCTGGCCGACTTGACGCGCGAAACCTCCACGGGCGGGCCCGCCATCGACGACGACTGGGGCGAGCCGGGATTGACCCGCGCCGAGAAAGTCTATGCCTGGAACACCTTCGAAATCCTTGCCATGAAGACCGGCAACCCGGATAACCCGGTGCATGCCGTGCCGCCCAAGGCGGTCGCCCATTGCCAATTGCGCTTCGTGGTCGGCACGGACTGGCAAAACATCGTCCCCAACCTGCAGGCGCATCTGGATGCGGCCGGCTTCGGGGTCGTCACGGTGCAACCTTCGACCGGCGGCAACGCGGCCTTTTTCCATGCCGCGCGCACGGACCCGGACCATCCCTGGGCCAAATGGGTGCGCGCCGCCGTGGAACGCACGACCGGCGAGCGGTGCCGCATGGTGCCCAATTCGGGCGGGTCCATCTGCAACGACGTTTTTCAGGACGTGCTGGGCATTCCCTTCGTGTGGCTGCCGCTCAGCTATACCGGCTGTTCCCAGCACGCCCCCAATGAACATATCCTGTGGTCGCTGACCCGCGAGGGCATGGAACTGGTCACCGGCATCTACTGGGACCTGGGCGATCCGGAAACGGCCTATAGATTTGAAAGGAACGCGGCATGACACGCGACGCGGTGATCGAAAGCCTTGAACATTATTTCGACGACGGCGGGTTCTGGGCGGATTTGTCGCGCCGTGTCGCCATCAAGTCGTGCAGCCAGGACGAGCCGTTCCGCCCGGAACTGTACCGCTACCTCAAGGACGAGATGACGCCCTATCTGGCCGATCTCGGCTTCGTCAGCGAAATCTTCGAGAACCCCAAGCCCGGCGGCCAGCCCATCCTGGTCGCCCGCCGGCAGGAAGGCGACGACCTGCCGACCCTGATGACCTATGGCCACGGCGACGTGGTGCGCGGCTATGACGACCAGTGGCGCGACGGCATCGGCCCGTGGGAAATGAAAAAGATGGGCGATCGCTGGTACGGCCGCGGCACCGCCGATAACAAGGGCCAGCACACCATCAATCTGGCCGCCATGAAGGCCTGCATGGACGCGCGCGGCGGCAAACTCGGCTACAACGTGGTGGCGCTGATCGAAACGGGTGAGGAAACGGGCTCGCCGGGTCTGCGCGAGTTCTGCCGCGACCATAAGGACCTGTTCAAGGCCGACGTGTTCATCGCCTCGGACGGCCCGCGATTGAATGCGCTCAGGCCCACGGTCTATTTCGGCTCGCGCGGCGTGTTCAATTTCACCATGTCGCTCGACCTGCGCGATGGCGGCCATCATTCCGGCAACTGGGGTGGGCTTCTGGCCAATCCGGGGGTGATCCTGGCCCATGCCATTTCGACCATCGTCGACGCCAAGGGCAAGATTCTGCTCGACGAATTGAAGCCCGATCCCATTTCCAATTCCGTGCGCGATGCGCTCTCCAAGCTCACCGTCGGCGGCATGGAGGGCGATCCGGAAATCGATCCCGACTGGGGCGAGCCGGGCCTGACCGCCGAGGAAAAGGTGTTCGGCTGGAACACCTTCGAAATCCTGGCCTTCAAGACCGGTAATCCGGACAACCCCGTGAACGCCGTGCCGCCCAAGGCCTTCGCCAAATGCCACATGCGCTTTGTCGCGGGCTTCGATCCGGCCGTGGTCATCCCGGCCGTGCGCAAGCATCTGGACAAGCTGGGCTACGACAAGGTCACCTTGACGCCGGATCGGGAATTCATGGCGGCGACGCGGCTGGAGCCCGACACCCCCTGGGCCAAATGGGCGATCCATTCCCTCGCCCGGACGGCGGGGGAAGACCCGGCCGTGCTGCCCAATCTGGGCGGATCGCTGCCCAACGATTGCTTCGCCCATATCCTGGACCTGCCGACCATCTGGGTGCCGCACAGCTATCCTGCCTGTTCGCAGCACGCGCCCAACGAACATATCCTGGAGCCGGTCTCCCGCTCCGCGCTGCGCCTCATGGGCGGGCTGTTCTGGGATTTGGGCGAGACCGCCAGTCTGCCGCTGCAATGACCGAGCCCTGCGATCTTTCCGCCGTTGAATTACGCGCCCTGATCGGGGCGCGCAAGCTGTCGCCGGTGGAGCTTGTGGAAAGCTGCCTTCGGCGCATCGCGGCCGTGAACGGCACGGTCAACGCCTTCGTGGCGCTCGACGAAGAAGGCGCCTTGGCACGCGCCCGGGAACTGGAAGCCGAGATCGCCCAGGGCCGTGATCCGGGGCCGCTGGCGGGCCTGCCCATCGGCATCAAGGACCTGGTCAACGTCAAGGGCGTCCGCACGACCTACGGCTCGCTGCTGTTCAAGGACCATGTGCCCGACGCCGACGACGGCCAGATCATCCGCCTGCGCCAGGCCGGGGCGATCATCCTGGGGAAAACCAACACGCCGGAATTCGGGTCCGGCGCCAATACCACCAACCGGGTCTACGGTGCGACCACCAACCCGTTCGATCCCGCGCGCACGCCGGGGGGATCGTCCGGCGGCTCGGCGGCGGCGCTGGCCTGCTCCATGGTGCCGCTGGCCCAGGGCTCCGACACGGGCGGCTCGCTCCGCGCGCCTGCGACTTGGTCCGGGGTGGTCGGGTTCCGCCCGCGCCCGGGCGCTGTCGCCAACGAACGGCGCCTGCTGCCGCTGACATATTTCTCGGTTCAGGGCCCCATGGGGCGGTCCGTCGCCGACACGGCGCTGTTGTATTCCGCCCAGGCGGGCAGCGCCGATGCGGGCGACCCCATGGGCCTGCCGTTCGACGCGGCCCCGTTCGCGCGTCTGCAATCGGCGGACCTGAGCAAGCTGCGCGTGGCGTTTTCCGAGGATTTGGGATCGGCCCCCGTGGATGACGGGATCAAGCGCGTGTTTCGCCAACGCTCGGCGAAATTCCGGAACGCCTTCGCCCATGAGCGGGACGACCAGCCAGACATCGCGGGCGTGCGCGAGGCCTTCTGGGTGCTGCGCTGCGTCTATTACATGGCCTATCACAAGGACCGCGTGGAAAATCACCGCGACCTGCTGTCGCCGAACATCGTCACGAATACGGAAGCGGGCTACGCCATGTCGCTGGCCGACGTGGCGGCGGCGGAGGTCGCCTGGCGGCAATGGTACGACCGCTTCCAGGCCTTCATGGAAGACGTCGATCTGTTGATCCTGCCGGGCAACGCCTATCCGCCCTACCGGCTGGATACGGGGGCGCCGACCGAGATCAACGGCAAACCCATGGAAAACTACATGGACGCGTCGTTGATCCGCTCCGCCCTGACGCTGACGGGCAACCCGGTGATCGCCGTGCCCTGCGGCCTGGACGAAACGGGGGCCCCCTTCGGCTTTCAGATCGCCGGCAAACGCCACGGCGAAAAGGAGTTGCTGGAGGCAGCCCTCGCCATCGAAACCATTTTGAACGCGGACGCCGAAACCGCCCGCCCGATCCCAGACCTGGAGAAATTGACATGACGAAGCCAACGACGGCGACCGAACTTTGCGACCTGACCGCGACCGAGGCCCGGCGCCTGATCGGCACCAAGGAGATCTCGCCGGTCGAACTGGTGGAAAGCTGCATCGCCCGGATAGAGGCCGTGGACGGCGCGGTCAACTGCATGGTCACCCGCGCCTACGAACGTGCGCGCGAGGAAGCCAAGGTCGCCGAGCAGATGGTGCTGGACGGCGAGGAATTGGGGCTTCTGCACGGCCTGCCCATGGGGATCAAGGACCTGGAAGCGACGGAAGGCATCCGCACCACCTGGGGCTCGTTGATCAATAAGGACACGGTGCCCGAGGCCGATCAGGGTTCCGTCGCCGCCGTGCGCGCCGAGGGTGCGATCATCTTAGGGAAAACCAACACGCCGGAATTCGGCGCCGGCGCCAACACCAAGAACCGCGTGTTCGGGGCCACGGGCAATCCGTTCAACCCGGAACTGACCTGCGCCGGATCGTCCGGCGGCTCGGCCGTGGCGCTGGCGACCGGCATGGTGC
>TARA_R110000772_G_scaffold215694_1_pt1 | contig 48476 bp, 38 predicted proteins | sample TARA_R110000772 | Tara Oceans TARA_R110000772 (sample SAMEA4397948) | marine metagenome | biome: Polar Biome; feature: [SRF] surface water layer (ENVO:00010504); material: water (ENVO:00002006), including particulate matter (ENVO:01000060) such as... | depth 5 m | reverse complement strand
CACGGCGATGCCCTCGACCCGCCAGGGGCCGCCGTCCTCGTCCCCGAAGGCCGAGACGCTTTCGCACAAGGGTTCCAGGCAGGCCTCCAGGAACGGCACCTCGGCCGCCGTCGTGCGGAACGCAATGGACCACAGGAAGCGCTGCGCGGACGTGGTCACGACACGCTTTCCACGAAACTGCCCATGACCTTCTTGCGCCCGGCCTTCTCGAACTCGATTTCCAGCTTGTCGCCGTCCTTGGCCTTGATGTGGCCGTAGCCGAATTTCTGATGAAACACGCGGGTGCCCACGGTCAGGCTGTCGTCGGCGCCGCCACGGTCGGCCGCGCGCCAGTCGCCATTGCCGCCCGCGTTGCCGCCGCCGGCGAAGCGCGACGCCCGAGGGCCGCTGCGCCGCAACGCGCCCGGAAAGGACGTGCCGCCGTCATATCCGCCGCCCCCCAGGCCGCCGTAGCCGGACCCGGAATACAGGCCTTGTTCCTGCTGGCGGCTGATGTTGTCGTTCGGCAGTTCGTCGACGAAGCGCGACGGCAGGGCCGTCTGCCACTGGCCGTAGACCCGGCGGTTGGCGGCGAAGGATATGGCGGCGCGCTTGCGCGCCCGGGTCAGCCCGACATAGGCCAGCCGGCGTTCTTCCTCCAGCGCCGCCAGGCCGCCCTCGTCCAGGGCGCGCTGGTGGGGAAACAGTCCTTCCTCCCAGCCGGGCAGGAACACGGTCTCGAACTCCAGGCCCTTGGCGCCGTGCAGGGTCATCAGCGAGACCTTGTCGTCCGTCGCGCTTTCCTCGTTCTCCATGACCAGGCTGACGTGCTCCAGGAAGCCGGCCAGGTTGTCGAAGTCTTCCAAGGCGACGACCAGTTCCTTCAGGTTCTCGCGCCGCCCGGAGGCTTCGGGCGCCTTCGATTCCTGCCACATCTGCATGTAGCCACTTTCGTCGAGCACGGTTTTCACCACGTCGACGTGGTCCGTCACGGAAACCAGGGCCCGCCAGCGGTCGAAATCGTCGATCAGCTGGGTCAGGGTCTGGCGTGCCTTGGGTTTCAGCTCGTCCGTGCCGCAAATCTCCCGCGCCGCCGCGACGAGCGGCAGGCCCCGCGCGCGGGCGTGCAGGTGCACGGCCTGCATCGTCGCGTCGCCCAGGCCGCGCTTGGGCAAGTTGACGATGCGTTCGAACGCCAGGTCGTCGGCGGGCTGTGCGATGACGCGCAGATAGGCGATGGCGTCGCGGATTTCCTGGCGTTCGTAAAATCGCTGGCCGCCGACCACGCGGTAGGGGACGCCCAGGGTGATCAGGCGCTCCTCGAACTCGCGGGTCTGAAAGCCGGCGCGCACCAGGACGGCGATCTCGTTCAGCTTGTGGCCGCCGCCGTGCAGGCTTTCGATCTCGTCGCCGATCACCCGCGCTTCCTCGTCGCCGTCCCACACGCCGCGCACGACCACCGGATCGCCGTCGTTCTGTTCCGTCCACAGGGTCTTGCCGAGGCGGCCGTCGTTATGGGCGATCAGGCCCGAGGCGGCGGCCAGGATGTGCGAGGTCGAGCGGTAGTTGCGCTCCAGCCGCACCACGGTCGCGCCGGGGAAGTCCTTCTCGAACCGCAGGATGTTGCCGACCTCGGCGCCGCGCCAGGAATAGATCGATTGATCGTCGTCGCCGACGCAGCAGATGTTCTTATGCGCCTGGGCCAACAGACGCAGCCACAGGTATTGCGCCACGTTGGTGTCCTGGTACTCGTCGACCATGATGTAGCGGAACTGGCGCTGGTATTTGGCCAGGACCTCCGGCGCGTTGCGGAACAGCTCCAGACACAGCAGCAGGAGGTCGCCGAAGTCGCAGGCGTTCAGCGTTTCCAGCCGGTCCTGATAGGCCTTGTAGATTTCCTGCCCCTTGCCGTCGCACAGGCTTTGCGCCTCTTCCTCGGGCAGGGCCGCCGGCATCAGGCCGCGGTCTTTGAAACGCTGGAGAGCGCCCGAGACGACGCGGGGCGGCCAGCGCTTCTGGTCGATTTCCAGGACGTCCAGGAGCTGCTTGACCAGGCGCACCTGATCGTCGGCGTCCAGGATGGTGAAGTTGGGCTGGCGGCCGACCAGTTCGGCATTGGCGCGCAGGATGCGGGCCCCCACGGCATGGAAGGTGCCGACCCACCAGCCCTCGACCGGGGCGCCGACCAGCTTGCCGACCCGTTCCTTCATCTCGCGGGCGGCCTTGTTGGTGAAGGTCACGGCCAGGACCTCCCAGGGCCGCGCCTTGCGCTGCATCAGGATATGGGCCAACCGCGTGGTCAGCACCCGCGTCTTGCCCGTGCCGGCCCCGGCCAGGACCAGCACCGGGCCGTCCACGGCCGCCACGGCCTGGGCCTGGGTGTCGTTCAGGCCGGCAAGATAGGGGGCGGGGGCGGCGGGCGGCGCCGGTGGGGATTGGATGGGATCGGACATACCCGTCTTATAACCGTCCCGGACGGGGGATGCTATCGCGGGGGTGGGCGCGCGCGGGTCGATGAACGGGTTTATTCGTGGCCCAGTTCCTCGCGGCGGCGTTCCATCAGCACGCGGTTGAATTCGGTCATCACGTCGTCATGGGTGACGGCGCCGATCAGGGTGCGGTCGCGTTCGCTCTCCGTCACTGGGATCACGGTTTCGCCGCAGCTGTCCATGAGGCTGACCGCCGTTTCGATGTCGTCGTGGCGGGTCAGCATGGGGGGATGGGTGCGGGCCACGTCGCCGGCATTGACCAGGCCGTCCAGGTCATGGTCGAAGGCGAATTCGCTGAGGTCCGGCAGCGTGATGGTGCCGTGCAGCACGCCGTCGCCATCCACCACGAAGACCTCGCCTACGGTCGAATCCTGCAATAGGTGGCGCAGGGTCTCCAGGTCCGTGCTCATGGACACGGTGCTGAGATTCCGGCGCATCACGGCGTTGACGGTGATGGTCTGCATGACCTCGGACTCGATGCCTTCCTTCAGGTCGATGCCGCGCTCGCGCAATTGGCGCACGAAGTAGGAACGGTCATAGAAATGGTGCGAAATTTCCGACGACACCACGACGGCGATCATCACCGCCAGCGTCAGGGTGTAGTCGGAGGTCATCTCGAAGATGATCAGGGTGGTCGAAATCGGGGCCCCCAGGACGGCGGCGGCGACCGCGCCCATGCCGACCACCGTATAGGCCGGCACGCCCGACGAGAGGTCGGGGAAGATTGCGGTGGCGACGATGCCGTAAGCACCGCCGGCGACGGCGCCGATGACCAGGGCCGGGGAAAACACGCCGCCGGAAAAGCCGTATCCGTGGCTGATCGCCGTGGCAATGATCTTGGCCGCCAGGATGATCAGAAGCGTGCCGAAGCCGTAGACGTTCAGCATGGCGTCCTCGGTCACGCCGTAGCCGACGCCCAGCACCTGCGGCACCATCAGCGCCATGGCGCCGACCGCGAGGCCCGCCACCGCCGGCTTCAGCCAGGACGGCAGCGGCGTGCGCTTGGACAGGTCGGAGGCGACGACGATGGAATGCATCATCAGAATGGCGCAGGCGGCGCTGGCGATGCCCAGGCCGACGAAGGCGGGAAATTCCCAGAACGAGGCCAAGGGATTGTCGACCAGGGCAAAGGCCGGAAAATTGCCGAACCAGTGCCGTGAGATGGCGGTCCCCGCGACGGAGGCGACGACGACCGGCGCAAAGGCCTTCAGCGCGTAATGGCCGATCACCACCTCGTTGGCGAACAGGGCCCCGGCCAGGGGTGCGTTGAACGACGCGGCGACGGCGGCGGCGACCCCGCAGCCCAGCAGCGTGCGGTTGAGCGACCGGGTCAGCTGCAGGCGGCGCGCCAGCCAGGCACCCAGCGACGCCCCCAGGTGCACGGCCGGGCCTTCGCGCCCGACCGATGCCCCGGCGCCGATCGACAACGCGCTGGCGATGGCCGAATACAGGCCGACCCGGGACGACATCCAGCCGCCGTGCAACTGTTCCGCCTCGATCACGTCGGCAACCCCCTGGGGTTTCCGGTTGGGCAGCAGAAAATAGATGAACAGGCCGACGATCAGGCCGCCGGCGGCGGGGGCCAGCAGCACATGCCACCAGGCCAGCCCGGTGACGTGCTGCGACAGGCGTTCGTGGCCGCTGCCGTAGAACAGGGATTGGAAGATTTCGATGGTTTCACGGAACGCGACAACCGCGGCCCCCGATGCGCAGCCGACGACAAGCGCCAGGACCATCAGGACCAGATGGTCGTTGCGGATGACCCGTCGGACCGCCAGCAGCAGCCGGGCATATTTGTAGCGTGAAAATACCATAACCTTCCCGCCCGCATGTTAGGGCGAGAAGGTTAATCAGGTCTCTACAACAATACGTTACGTGCGGATATTAAGAGCCTCAATCGGGCGAGGAGTCGAGCGCGTAGCCGGCCGAGCGCACGGTGCGGATGAGATCCGGGCGGCCTTCTGTGTTGAGCGCCTTGCGCAGGCGGCGGATATGCACGTCGACGGTCCTGGATTCGACATAGATATCGCGGCCCCAGACCCGGTCGAGAAGCTGTTCCCGGGAATAGACGCGGCCCGGCTTTTCCAGGAACACGCGAAGCAGGCGGAATTCCGTCGGCCCCAGGCGGACCAGTTCGTCGCCCCGGTAGACCCGGTGTTCCTCCAGGTCCATGCTCAGGTCGGCGTAGGTCAGAACCTCGCTCGCCCGTTCCGGATTGGCGCGGCGCAGCACCGCCCGCACGCGGGCGATCAGCTCGCTCGGCGAAAACGGCTTCACCACGTAATCGTCGGCCCCGGAATCGAGGCCGCGGATGCGGTCCGCCTCTTCGCCGCGGGCGGTCAGCATGATGATCGGCAGGTTTTTGTTCTCGGGCTTGCGGCGCAATTGGCGGCAGACCTCGATGCCGGACAGGTTGGGCAGCATCCAGTCGAGGATGACCAGCGAAGGATCTTCCTCCTCGACCGCGACGACGGCCGTCTCGCCATCGCCGACGACGACCGCGTTGAACCCCTCCTTGGTGAGATTGTAGCGGACCAGTTCGGCCAGCGAGGGGTCGTCCTCGACGATGAGAATGCTTTTGCTCATGAAGCCCGTGTCCTTAGGCTTAGTCGCCGTCGGGATCGACGACTGTGAAGCTTGATGCATCGCTTTTTTCGCGCTCGTCCGTAGGCGGCACGCCTTTCACAAGATAGTACACCAGTTCGGCGATGTTGGTCGCATGGTCGCCGATACGTTCCAGGTTCTTCGAGACGAAGAGAAGATGCGTGCAGGACGTGATCGTGCGCGGATCCTCCATCATGTAGGTCAGAATTTCGCGGAACAGGCTGGTGTGCAGCAGGTCGGCATCGGCGTCGCGCGCGCGCACGGCCTCCGCCTTGTCCACGTCACGCGCCACGTAGGCGTCCAGCACGTCCTTGGTCATGCCCTGAACCAGGGTCGCCATGCGGGCGATGCTTTTGGTCGGACCAAGGGGCGGCGACTGGGCCAGCACCACCGACCGCTTGGCGATGTTCTTGGCGTAATCGCCGATGCGCTCTATCAGGCTTGCCGTGCGCAGCGCCGTGATGGTGACGCGCAGGTCGTCGGCCACGGGCTGGCGCAGGGCCAGGGTCGTGGTCGCCTGAGCGTCGAGTTCGGCTTCAAGCGCGTCGATCTGCTTGTCGCCGGCGATCACCCGGTCGGCCAGTTCGGTGTCCCGCTTGATCAGCGCCTCCACCGCGTCGGCCAATTGAACCTCGGCCAGGCCGCCCATTTCGGCGATGATGTTGTCCAGTTTTTTCAGGTCCTCGTCGAAGGACTTGACGATGTGGTCTGTGGTCATGTCTCGTGATCTCCCGGTGTGCCGTCCCAATGCCTCAGCCGAAACGGCCCGTAATGTAACCCTGGGTGCGCTCGTCGGACGGATTGGTGAACATCTTTTCCGTATCGTCGACCTCAACCAGATAGCCCAGATGGAAGAAGGCGGTGCGCTGCGACACGCGGGCCGCCTGCTGCATGGAATGGGTGACGATCACGATCGTGAAATTTTCCCGCAATTCGTCGATCAGTTCCTCGATTTTGGCCGTGGCGATGGGGTCGAGCGCCGAGCAGGGTTCGTCCATCAGGATCACCTCGGGCGACACGGCGACGGCGCGGGCGATGCACAGGCGCTGCTGCTGGCCGCCGGACAGGCCGGTGCCGGGTTGGTCGAGCCGATCCTTGACCTCGTTCCACAGACCGGCCTTTTCCAGCGCCGTCTGGACGATCCCGTCCAGTTCGGACTTGGAATCGGTCAGGCCGTGAATGCGCGGACCGTAGGCGACATTGTCGAAGATCGTCTTGGGAAAGGGATTGGGCTTTTGGAACACCATGCCGACCCGGGCGCGCAGGTGCACGACGTCGATGGCCTTGTCGTAGATGTCCTGCCCGTCGAGGGATATCTCGCCCTCGACCCGGCAGATATCGATGGTGTCGTTCATGCGGTTGAGCGAGCGCAGGAAGGTCGACTTGCCGCAGCCCGAGGGACCGATCAACGACGTCACCTCGTTCGCCTTGATGTCCAGATTGACATCGAACAGGGCCTGTTTCTCGCCATAGAACACCTTGACGTTGCGGGCCTTGAGCTTCACCGCGTCGGCTTGCGATTGTGTCATGGGGCTGTCTCCGGCCGCGTCCTGGGGAATGCTCTGATTCATGTCGGGGGTCATCCTTACCATTTCCTCTCGAAGCGCTTGCGCAGGAATACCGCGCCCACGTTCATGATTACCAAGAAGGCCAGCAGCACGCAGATCGCGGCCGAGGTGCGTTCCACGAAGGCGCGTTCCGGCGAATCCGCCCACAGATAGATCTGCACCGGCAGCACGGTCGCCGGGTCGAGCGCACCGTGCGGCACGTCGACGATGAAGGCGACCATGCCGATCATCAGAAGCGGCGCCGTTTCGCCCAGGGCCTGGGCCATGCCGATGATGGTTCCGGTCAGGATGCCCGGCATGGCCAGCGGCAGCACATGATGGGTGATGACCTGCAGCGGCGAGGCGCCCAGGCCATAGGCGGCCTCGCGGATCGACGGCGGCACGGATTTCAATGCCGAACGCGCCGCGATGATGATGGTCGGCAGGGTCATCAGCGCCAGCACCAGGCCGCCGACCACGGGGGCCGAGCGCGGCATGCCGAAGAAGTTGATGAACACGGCCAGTCCCAGCAGCCCGAACACGATGGACGGCACCGCGGCCAGGTTGTTGATGTTGACCTCGATGGTCTGGGTCCACTTGTTGACCGGCGCGAACTCCTCCAGGTAGATGGCGGAGGCGACGGCCAGCGGGAACGACACCAGCAGGGTCACCAGCATGGTGAACAGCGAGCCCATGGCGGCGCCGAAGATGCCGGCCAGTTCCGGTTCGCGGCTGTCGCCGGCGGTGAAGAAGGTCGTGTTGAACACGGTTTCGACCAGGCCGCGGTTTTCCAGCCGTTCGAACCAGGCGATCTGCTTGTCCTTGACCCGGCGTTCGGCCTCGGGGCTGTCCTTGCGGATCTGGCCCTTGTTCAACTGATCGATGTCGTCGGACATCGGCATCTGCACGGTCACCCGTTCGCCGATCAGGTTGGGGTTGGCCATCACCATGTCGCGGATTTCATACACGGCGCCGGGGCTGATCATGTCGAACAGGTCGCGCCGGTCGCGGCGGTTGGTGACGTCGGGAAACAGGTCGTAGTAGGCCTGGCGGATCACATTGCGGTAGTTGGCCGACGATAGCGTCTGCCGATCCCGCGTGCCCTGGGGATCGATGTCTTGGGGGTACAGGGTGATTTCCAGGTTGATCATGGTCTGCGTGAAGGCGGGGATCGCCTTGGACACGATGGTCGTGAACAACAGGCCCAGCATGCCCATGGCGAAGGCAATCGCCAGGATGCCGTAGGCCTTGAACCGGCGTTCCGCGGCATAGCGGCGCTTAAGGCCCCTGGTGACAGCGTCGTTGGAACTGCGGGTCGCAAGACCCCCGTTCGTCGGGCCGTTCATGATCGGTGCCGCGTCAGTCATATTGCTCTCGATACTTGTTGACGATGGTAAGGGCGATGATGTTCAGCACCAGGGTGACGCAGAACAGGATCAGGCCGAGGGCGAAGGCGGCGAGGGTCTTGGCGCTGTCGAACTCCTGGTCGCCGACCAGCAGCGTGACGATCTGCACCGTGACCGTGGTCACCGCTTCGAAGGGATTGGCCGTCAGGTTGGCGGCCAGGCCGGCGGCCATGACGACGATCATGGTTTCGCCGATGGCGCGGGAGACGCCGAGCAGAAGCGAGCCGACGATGCCTGGCAGGGCGGCCGGCAGGATCACCTGCTTGATGGTTTCAGACTTGGTGGCGCCCAGGCCGTAGGAGCCTTCGCGCAACGACTGCGGCACCGCCGACATCACGTCGTCGGACAGGGAGGAGACGAAGGGGATGATCATGATCCCCATCACGATACCGGCCGCCAAGGCACTTTCCGACGAAATGGTCAGCCCGAAATCGAGCCCCAATTCGCGGAAGAAGGGGGCCACCGTCAGGGCGGCGAAGAAGCCGTAGACCACGGTCGGGATGCCGGCCAGGATTTCCAGCAGCGGCTTGACCGTGCCGCGCACCTTGGCGGGCGCGTATTCGGACATGTAGATCGCGGCCATCAGGCCGACCGGGGCGGCCACGCACATGGCGATGAGGGAAATCAGCATCGTGCCGGCCAGCAGCGGGACCGCGCCGAACAGGCCGGTCGCCCCCACCTGATCCTTGCGCAGCGCCGTCTGCGGGCTCCATTCCAGGCCGAACACGAAGTCCAGCGGATGCACCTTCTGGAAAAAGCGCAGGGATTCGAACAGCAGCGACAGGATGATGCCCAGCGTGGTCAGAACGGCGATGGTCGAGCAGATGATCATGATCACCATGACCGCGCGCTCGACGCTGTTGCGGGCGCGCAGGCCGGGCGCTATGCGGCCGCGGGCGACCAGGATGCCGCCGCAGGTCACGGCGACGAGGATCGCCGTCAGCAGCAGCTTCGACGTGGTCAGGAGCTGGCCGTAGAAGGCGGCGGCGTTCTTCAAGTCAAGGTCGATGACCTCGCGGCTGACGATGTCGCCGTTGGCCAGGTTTTTGACGTCGTTCAGCAGCAGGGACAGTTCGGCCGCGGGCAAGGATCGCATGCTGTCCGGCAGGTTGGCGATCAGCATGCTGTCCATGATGGTGTTTTCAAGCGCCATCCAGCCGAGCAGCAGCAGGAACCCGGGTACCGCGCACCACAGGCCGATGTAATAGCCGTAGTAGTTGGGCAGCGAATGCAGGTTGCGGACGTGACCGCCGGCGGTCGACAGGGCGCGGGACCGGCCCAGGTAGTATCCGAAGATGGTCAGAAGGGCGAGAACGCCAAACAAAACGGGGAAGCTCATGACGCTTCTGGTCCTTGGTTGCGGCACCCGAAATACGGGCTGGAAAACAATATGAAAAAACGAATAAAGGGTCGGTGAGGGCGCCCGGGGCCGGGCGATCCCCGGAAGGCCGAAACCTTCCGGGGACGTTTAGGCCAGGAGACTTAGAGGTCGATGTTGTTGCGCAGCGCAGCACCATCTTCGCGGAACTTCTTGCGTTCCTTGTCGCCCATCGGGATCAGGCCCTTGTCGGTCAGATACCCGTCGGGGCCGAAGGCCTTGTCCGAGGTGAATTCGGCGACATATTCCTTCATGCCGGGAATCGAGCCGACGTGTGCCTTCTTGACGTAGAAGTACAGCGGGCGCGACACCGGGTAGCGGCCGCTCGCGATTTCCTCGAAGGTCGGGGCTTCGCCGTCGACCAGGGAGCCCTGGATCTTGTCGGCGTTCTGGTCGAGGAAGCTGTAGCCGAACACGCCGAACGCGTTCGGGTTGGCTTCCAGTTTGCGCACGATCAGCACGTCGTTTTCGCCGGCTTCCACATAGGCGCCGTCTTCGCGGATCGAGTGGCAGACCGCCTTGTACTTCTTCTTGTCGGACTTCTTCAGGTCGGCGATTTCCTTGAACTTCTTGCAGCCGCCTTCCATGCCCAATTCGGCGAAGGCGTCACGGGTGCCCGACGTCGGGGGCGGGCCCAGGACTTCGATCTTGAGGTCGGGCAGGGACGCATCGACGTCCTTCCAGGTCTTGTTCGGGTTCGGGATCAGCTTGCCGCCTTCGGCCGGGATGTCCTTGGCGAGGGCCAGGAACAGCTGCTGACGGGTGATCTTCATCTGCTTGGCGGCCTTGGAGTTGGCCAGCACGATGCCGTCGTAGCCGACCTTCACTTCGACGACATCGGTGACGCCGTTCTTGGCGCAATTTTCGACTTCGGACTTCTTGATCCGGCGCGACGAATTCGTGATGTCGGGATGCTGGGCACCGATGCCGGCGCAGAACAGCTTCAGGCCGCCGCCGGAACCGGTGCTTTCGACGACCGGGGTTTTGAATTTGGTGGTTTTGCCGAACTGTTCGGCGACGGCGGTCGAGAACGGGAACACCGTCGACGAGCCGACGATCCGGATCTGATCGCGCGCTTCAGCGGCGTTGGCCATCGCAACGGCCATGCCGGCAACGGCAACGACTGCAAGTGACTTGCGAAACATGGGTAGCTCCTACGTGTCTTGAAGGGATACTGGGTTATTCGTTCTTTCGGAAAGCGCTCGCCCCCGAATTTCATCGCCGCCCAAACTAAGACCGCCACACGTCGTATTTATGACATGGATGTTGCGGTTTTATGACAACAGGCGATAAAAAACGTCGGAAATTCAACGATTTTCGCGTTTCCGAAACATGACAACCGTGCGGATGTCACGTCAGATACGTCTATGGGAAGGGCGCGGCGAGGGATTCTTTGCCGGCGACCGGCGGCGGCCCTGGGCGGTTAGGAAAAGGCCCAGGCGAACATCTGGAACAGGGCCGCGCCCATAAGTGCCGCCGACGGCACCGTGACGATCCAGGCCGCCACGATGGTCATGAAATGCTGGCGCCGGACCAGCTTGCGCCGGCGGGTCCGCTCATTGTCGCCGCCGTCGGCGGCCGCCGGTTCCTGGTCCTTGTCGATGCGCCCGTGGTTGATGTGGCTTTTGCGGCCGGTCACCCATTCGCGGAAGAAGCCGACGCCGAACACGGCGCCGATGGCGATATGGGTCGACGATACGGGCAGGCCGAGCGCCGAGGCGACGATCACCGTGATCGCGGCGGCCAGGGCCACGCAATAGGCGCGCATGGGGTTCATTTTTGTGATCTCGGCGCCCACGGTGCGGATCAGCTTGGGCCCGAACAGCAGCAACCCCATGGTGATCCCGGCCGCGCCCACGAACAACACCCAGCTGGGAATGCCGACCTTGCCGTGGGTGCTGCCCGTGGCGGCCGTGTCGACGACGGCGGCGAGCGGCCCCACCGCGTTGGCCACGTCGTTGGCGCCGTGCGCGAAGGACAACAGGGCGGCGGCGCAGATCAGCGGCAGCGTGAACAGGGTGCGCACGGATTTGTTGCGGTTTTCCATGCCCACCGCCTTGCGGTGCACCAGGGGGCGGACCACGGCGTAGGTCAGAACGCCTATGGCGATGCCGATGGCGGCGATGGTTTCGGGGCCCGGCCGCCACAGGTTCTTCAGGCCCTTCATCAACAGATAGGAGGAAAACACCCCGGCCATGAGGGCGACCAGCACCGGCACCCAACGCTTGGCGCCGGCGATCTTGTCCTTGCGGTAGATCACGTTGAACTTGATGAAGGCCAGGAACGCGGCGGCGATGACGCCCCCCAAAAGCGGCGAGATCACCCAGCTTGCGGCGATCGCCCCCATGACGCCCCAATCGACGACCCCGAACCCGGCGGCGGAAATCCCCGCCCCCATGACGCCGCCGACGACGGCATGGGTGGTCGATACGGGCGCGCTCAGCCAAGTCGCCAGGTTGACCCAAAGCGCGGCGGCGAGCAGCGCCGACATCATGGCCCAGATGAAGATATTGGGCTCGCTGATCTGGTTCGGGTCGACGATGCCCTTGGAAATGGTTTTGACCACGTCACCCCCGGCCAGGATGGCGCCCAGGGATTCGAACACGGCCGCGATGATCAGCGCCCCGAACATGGGCAGGGCCCGCGAGCCGACGGCCGGACCGACGTTGTTGGCGACGTCGTTGGCGCCGATGTTCAACGCCATGTAGCCGCCGATCACCCCGGCGGCGACGATGAACAACTGATGGTCCATGCCGACCGTCGCGATCATGGCGACGTTCGATGTGATGGCAAGGAACAGCAGTGCCCAGCCGATGCGCGAGAACCGGCGCGACAGCGCCTGGGTCGCGTATTCGACGGCGGCCAGCTTGCTCAGGTCTTTGCTTAAGGTCTCTTTATACATGTCGGGGGGCGTTACTTTCGGCGATTGAGCCGGATGGCGGGATGGGTCGGCGCGGGGACGCAAAGGCCAAGCGCCGTTGCCGCTAGGGCATAGGCGGAAACCGCAGGCGAGGGCAAACAGAATGTTGCGGATTTATGACACATCCGAGGACGGCATGGCTACTGCCCCGCCGTCGCCGGGCAGCAGGCCCTGGCGGGGCGTTTCCGCCGGCAGATAGACCGTGAAGGTCGATCCCTTGCCCAGGGTGCTTTCCACGGCCAAGTGGCCGCGATGGCGGTTGACGATGTGCTTGACGATGGCAAGCCCCAGGCCCGTGCCGCCGACGCTTTTGGACCGCGCCTTGTCGACCCGGTAGAAACGTTCCGTCAGGCGCGGGATTGCGTCCTCGGGGATGCCCTCGCCGTGGTCCGTGACCTTGATGGCGACGCCCGAACGTCCCGATCCGGGAATCCGCTGGGCCGCCTCCACCCGGACGTCGATGGCCTCGCCCTTGGCGCCGTAGCGGATGGCGTTCTCGATCAGGTTGCGGAACACCTGGAACAGTTGGTCGGCCTCGCCATGGACCGTCGGCAGGTTGCTGCCGTAATTGACGCGGATCGGCACGTTGGCGGCCTTGGCCTGGACACTCAGCGCCTCGGTCACGTTCAACAGCACGCCGGCGATGTCGACGGGGGCGGTGGGCCGGACATGCTCGTTGATCTCGACCCTGGACAGGGACAGCAGGTCGTCGATCAGCAGCGCCATGCGTTTGGCCTCGCGCAGCATAATGCCGAGAAATCGGGTGCGGGTGTCCTCGTCGCTGCCGGCGGGGCCTTCCAGGGTCTCGATGAAGCCGAGCAGGGCCGCCAGCGGCGAGCGCAGTTCGTGCGACGCGTTGGCGACGAAATCGGCGCGCATCTGTTCGGCGCGCCGCGCGGTCGTCATGTCGCGCAGGACCAGGACCGCGCCGACTCCTTTCGTGTCCGGGGCCGGCGGCACCCCGGCGACGTACATTTCGAAATTGCGGGTGGTATTGCCCGGCAGGATGACTTCGACCGTGCGGGTCTCGCCCCGGCCGAGCACCTGATCGACGGCGCCCAGCACCCGGGGATGGCGCAGCGACATCGCCAGATCCTGGCCGACGCGGGTGATGTCCAAAAGTTCGCGCGCGGCGCCGTTGGCATAGATGACCGACCGCCGACCGTCCAGCAGAACCGCCGGGTCGGGAAAATGGTCAAGAATGCGGTCGGTCAAAGGGACCATCTGCCCGGTGCCCCGCCTGGTTGTCCGTTCCCGCATCTTGGGCCCGTGCGGATGCTATCCACATCGGGGCCGCGGGCTCTACTTGGGCCTGATGACCCTCCCCGGAGGGATTTGTCAAGAAACGGTTTTACGACAGCTGCGGGCATATTCCGGCCCTGTGCCCGATCTTGGGGCCGGGGCATCGGACGGTTCCCGGGGGGATCAGGGGTGGGCCTGGCGCGTGCCGCGCCCGCCCGGGGATGTGGTGAGCCCCATTTCGACCCGGTTGCGGCCGTTATGCTTGGCCAGGTACAACGCTTCGTCGGCGCGCTCGATCAGGCTTTCCACGCTTTCGCCCGGCTGGAATTCCGCCGCCCCCACGGATACCGTGATGGTGCCCAGGCTCTTGCCCGTGGCGCGGTTGATGACGGCTTTCTTCGAGACCTGGGTGCATATGTGCTCGCCGACCTTGGCGCCGTTCTTCAGCGTCGTATTGGGCAGCACGATGGAAAATTCCTCGCCGCCGTAACGTGCGGTCAGGTCCTCGCCGCGCACGCAGCTTTTCAAGATGCGCGCGACGAACCGCAGCACCTGGTCACCGACCTGATGGCCATGGGTGTCGTTGAAATTCTTGAAATGGTCGATGTCGATCATCAGCAGGGTCAGGGGCTGGCCCCGGTCCATGGCCTCGGCGGCGCCGATGCGGATTTCCTCGTCGAACAGCTTGCGGTTGGCGACGCCGGTCAATGCATCGGTCATGGCCTCGTGGCGCAGGGATTCGACGTCTTCCTTGAGGCTGCGGATTTCGCCCGCGGATTCCTTTAGTCGTGTTTCGAGGGTCCGGTTGCGTTCCTCCATGGTGCGGGTCGCGGCAATCACCTGCTCGAGGATGGCCCGGATATCCTTGCGGTCGTCGTCCCGCGCCAGTTCGCCCGACACCACGGACAGGGTGTCGCCGTAGGCCTGGGCGTCGGTGCCGGCCTCTTCCAGGTAGGTCATCAGTTTCTTGAGTTCGGTTTCGACGCGCAGTGTCGCGTCGTTCAGGAAATCCTCGTCCAGGGTCACGCCCAGGAAGCGGTCGTAGATTTCCGCGTTGCGCTCTTCGGTGAAGGGTAGCCCGGCTTCCAGGATCACGTCCAGGGTCCGCGCCAATTCCGGGTATGCGCCCGAGAAATATCGATACCAAACAGCAAAGTTGTTTGGTTTCGGCGGAATCCCCTTTTTCTCCATCATCTGGAGCGCCGATTTGGCATAGGCGCTGGGGGTGCTCCGAAGTTCAGTTTCGTCGGACAAACGGGCCTGCCTTTCTTTTAAGGTTTTTGGGTCGCCGTTCTCACCTTCCAAGAATCATTTAAGTGCCGGTCATTGGGCGCCGGTAAATTATAAGGCTATTTTCTAACATAACCCGCGCAGAGGATTCATAGCTTTTTCTTTATGACGATACGGCGGCCCGCCTGGGCGGGTTTGGGCAGGATTCCATGGGCCGCCTTCAGGCGTTCCAGATGCGCCAGGACGGGGGCCGGAAACGGCGCCGCGCGGCGGCTTTTCAGGTCGACATGCAGGATCATCAACTCGTTGGTCGCGGCCAGCCGACCGTCGTCCCCGGCGAACATCTCATGAAACAGATGCAGGCGTTTTTCATCGACGTCCAGCACGCGCGGGCGCACCCGCACTTCCTCGCCCAGCCGGACCTCGTTGTCGTAGGTTAAATGCGCCTCGACCACGAACACGGATCCGCCGGCCGCCGCGCGGTAGGCGGCGCCCAGCCCGACGACATCCTGCAGGGCGTCGGTTGCATGGTCGAACACCAGCACGTAGTAGGCCAGGTTCATATGACCGTTATAGTCGATCCAATCGGGCTGGACCGTTTCGCGGTGCAGGATGGGGAGGGCTTCCGGCGCATCGCCGGTCGGACCAGGGATCATCGGGGGCTCCTTGGATGACGTTGTCGTTACGGGCGCCGTCAGGCCCCGGCAACTCAGCCATGGAGGGACCCGCCGCAGAATGCAAGATATTTGACCTTTGACGGCACGGGTGCAATAAGCGGTCGCGCGTGCCGCGCCGCCCCTTGGGCGGGCGGCGCCGCGACGATGGAAAAGCGCGAAGTTCCTTCATGACCGGCATCCTTTCAGACACCGCTGCACCGGCCCTGGCCGTGGTTGTGCCCGTACACAACGAGACCGAGAACCTGGCCCCGCTGATCGACGAGATCCGGGCGGCTCTCGGCGGCGGTTCGGCGTATGAAATCATCTATGTGGACGACGGCAGCACCGACGCGACCTTGGGCATGCTCAAGGATCTTGCGGACAAGGTTCCGGAACTGCGTGTGCTCCGCCATGTCGCCTGCTGCGGCCAGAGTGCCGCCATCTGGACCGGCGTGCGGGCGGCCCGCGCGCCGCTGATCGCGACCCTGGACGGCGACGGCCAGAACGATCCCGCCGATATCCCAGCCCTGGTCGCCAAGTACACTGAAGAAGGCGGCGGTGAGAGGCTGATGATCGCAGGGCTCCGCGCCAAACGGCGCGACACCTATATCCGCCGTCTGTCGTCGCGCATCGCCAACGGCATCCGCTCGGGCCTGTTGCAGGACGATACGCCCGATACGGGTTGCGGCCTCAAGGTCTTTCCCCGCCAGGCGTTCCTCGATTTTCCCCGGTTCGACCATATGCACCGCTTCATGCCGGCCCTGATGCTTCGCCTGGGCGGGCGGGTGATGTCCGTGCCGGTCAACCATCGCCCGCGCGAACGGGGCACCTCCAAATACGGGGTGTGGAACCGGCTGTGGGTCGGCATCGTCGATCTGTTCGGCGTGATGTGGCTGCAGCGCCGGGGATCCAAGCCCCAGGTCGTCGAGGAAACCCCAGCCCGGGGCGGGGCGGACGGCGCGGCGCGATGAGCATGAAGCTCGCCTTGCGCGGCGGCACCCTGTTGTTGTCGCTGATCGCGGTCGTGATTTTGATCCGGCTGACCGGCCTGGACGCCCATCTCGATGAAACCTGGATCGACACCTTCGTGCGCGGCAAGGGCATGGCCGGCATCCTGGTGTTCGTCGCCGCCGGCGGCCTGTGCACGGCGGTCGGCCTGCCGCGCCAGTTGATCGCCTTTTTGGGCGGCTACGCGTTCGGCATCGTCGAAGGCACGGCGCTGGCGGTGCTGGCGACCCTGGCAGGCTGCATCACCAGCTTTTATTACGCCCGCTTCCTGGGCCGCGACCTGATTGCCGGCCGCTTCCCGGGCAAGGTCCAGCGCATCGACGGCTTCCTCGCGGAAAATCCGTTTTCCATGACCCTGCTGATCCGCTTTCTACCGTTCGGCTCGAACCTTTTGACCAACCTGGCGGCGGGCGTGACCAGCGTGCCGGGCCTGCCCTATTTCGCCGGATCGGCCATCGGCTACGTGCCGCAAACGCTGATCTTCGCGCTCATCGGCACGGGCATCAAGGTCGACCCGGCGGCCAATATCGCGCTTGCCGCCGGACTGTTTGCGCTGTCCGGCGTGCTCGGCGTCTATCTGTACCGCCGCAATCGCCACGGCAAGGTTCTGGACGAGGACCTGGAAGAGGACCTGGGCGGCGCCGGGTCTTCGACCGCAGAATGATCCGCGGCCGGCGGCCCCTGAGGGCGGTCAGGGCGGCGGCCGGGGAACTGTCATGCATGTCCTTCTGATTCCCTCCTGGTATTCGCACCTGCGGTCCGCGGGCGGCGGATCGTTCTTTCGCGATCAGGCCCAGGCGCTGGCCGCTGCCGGACACAAGGTCGGGCTGATCTATCCCAAGCTGTGGGGCCTGCGCGACTACCGGGCCGGGCCGCTGCCGGCGATCGACCGCATCCGCGCCGAGGACGATGGCCCGGTGCGCGTGTGGCGCGTCGATACCCTGCACCGCCTGCCGCGCGTGCCGTTCCGCGACGCCTGCAAATTCGCGGCGGCCGGCACGCGGCTGTTCGATGCCTATGTGGCGGCGGAGGGACGGCCCGACATCCTGCACGCCCATGCCGCCATCAATGGCGGGGTCCTGGCCAGACGTCTGGCCGCGCGCCGTGGGGTCCCTTTCGTGCTGACGGAACATTCGACCGATTTCGCTCAGGGCAAGCACCGCTGGTGGCAGAAGCGCCTGGTTGCCGGCGTGCTCGCCGCCGCCGCCGCGCGCCTGGCCGTCAGCCCGCAACTGCGCGACATTCTACTCGACCAGCATGCGGCCCAGGCCGATCCGACCACGGTCGTGCCTAACATTCTGACGCCGGCCTTCGAGGGGGCCGCCCCCGAGGCGAAGGCGCCCGGCGGGCCTTTCGTGTTCCTCTGCGCCGCGCGCATTTCCGCGGAAAAGAACCAGGAAGGCCTGATCCGGGCCTTCGCCCAGGCTTTTCCACCGGGCGGGACGGGACCGGACGTTGAACTGCACTTCGTCGGCTCGGGCGACGGCGGGCCGCTGACCCGTCTGGCCGGGCAGCTTGACATCGCTGACCGGGTCAAGGTCGTCGGCCTGTTGCCGGCCGGGGACGTGCGCCGCGCCATGGCCGCCGCCGACGCGGTGGTGCTGCCCAGTTTCGTGGAAACCTTCGGCGTCGTGGTTATCGAGGCCCTGTCCCAGGGCGCCCCCGTGGTCGCCACCATCTGCGGCGGACCGGAAGGCATCCTGACCCCGGACAGCGGCATCCTGGTGCCGCCCGGTGACGACGGCGCCATGGCCCGGGCGCTCAGCGACATGCACGGGCGGGCGGCGTCCTTCGACCGCGCCAAGCTGCGCCGCGACTGCCTGGAAACCTATGGCCATAAAGCCGTGGTCCGGCAGCTGGAAAGCATTTACGCTCGCGTGCTCGGCAAGGACGACGCAGGCGACGGCACGGCATGAGCAAAACCTATTCCGCATTTCTGGCCGGCCTGGTCCGGGGGCTGACCGCGCCGATGTCGCGCTGGCCGCGCTATGCGACGCGGGCGCGCCTCGCCGACGCAGTGACGCCCAGGGTTCCGGTCGCGACGCCGCTCGGCCCGATCACCCTGTATACGCCCGGTAAGGATGCCCTTTATTTCGCCCGCCATGCCTTCGTGCGCGAACCGGAAACGGTCGAATGGATCGACGGCTTTCAGGCCGGCGAGGTGTTCTGGGACATCGGCGCCAGCGTCGGGCCCTATGCGGTCTATGCGGGTAAGCGGGGGATTGAGACCGTGGCGTTCGAGCCCAATCCGTTTTCCTTTCACTGCCTGGCCCGCAACGTGGTCGAAAACGGCGTCGGCGAGGTCGTCCAGGCCCATTGCCTGGGCCTCAGCGACACGGACGGGCGTGGGCGGTTCTACATGCCGTCGTTCGAGGCCGGCACCTCGGGTTCGTCGCTTTACGACAGTGGCCTGTCGCGCCTGGGCTTCGCCAAGGCCGAGATCGCCGTGGACGCCTTCGCGCTGTCCGCCGACAGCCTGATCGATCGTTATGGCTTCACCCCGCCGCGGCACATCAAGATCGACGTCGACAGTATCGAGCCGCAGATTCTCAAGGGCGCCATGGGCCTACTGAAAAGCGGTGTGGTCAAGTCGCTGTTGATCGAGATCGCCCCGGACGACGCGGAAATTCCCGCCCTTCTGGCCGATGCCGGCTTTACCGAGGCGCGCCGCGGCGTTCAGCGCGCGGACACCGACGTCAACGTGATCTTCACCCGCACCGGCTGAAGCCCCCGCCATACCCCGCACGCGGTAAATCGGCCGGGGTTTTCACGGATTCGGCCCCATCGCCCTTGACAGACGCGTCTCAGCGGACTACATCGCTGGCACTCACTGAGGTTGAGTGCTAACAACCACAAAAAACCCTTATGTTTCCATTATTTGACGGAGAGCAACAATGAAGTTCAGGCCTCTGCATGACCGTGTCTTGGTCAAGCGCATCGAGCAGGACGAGAAGACCAAGGGCGGGATCATCATTCCCGACACGGCCAAGGAAAAGCCCATGGAAGGCAAGATCATCGCCGTCGGGTCCGGTACCCGCAACGAAGACGGCTCGATCACGCCGCTCGACGTGAAGAAGGGCGACAAGGTCCTGTTCGGCAAATGGTCGGGCACCGAAGTGACGATCGACGGCGACGAGCTGATCATCATGAAGGAATCAGACCTGCTGGGCATCATCGGCTAAGGCTGATCGACCGCCCGCAAGGCACCCGCAAAAGATCGAATCAAGAGGATAGATTAAGATGGCTGCTAAGGAAGTTAAGTTTTCATCCGACGCCCGCGACCGCATGCTGAAGGGTGTCGACACCCTCGCCAACGCGGTCAAGGTGACCCTCGGCCCCAAGGGCCGCAACGTCGTTATCGACAAGGCCTTCGGCCCCCCCCGCATCACCAAGGACGGCGTCACCGTCGCCAAGGAAATCGAACTGACCGACAAGTTCGAGAACATGGGCGCGCAGATGGTCAAGGAAGTCGCTTCCCGGACCAATGACGAAGCCGGCGACGGCACCACCACCGCTACCGTTCTGGCCCAGGCCATCGTCCGCGAAGGCGTCAAGGCCGTGGCCGCCGGCATGAACCCGATGGACCTGAAGCGCGGCGTCGACATGGCCGTCGAAGCCGTCGTGGCTGATGTCAAGTCCGTCTCCAAGAAGGTCAAGACCTCCGACGAAATCGCCCAGGTCGGCACCATTTCCGCCAACGGCGACGCCGCCATCGGCGCCATGATCGCCCAGGCGATGCAGAAGGTCGGCAACGAAGGCGTCATCGAAGTCGAAGAAGCCAAGGGCCTGGACACGGACGTCACCGTCGTCGAAGGCATGCAGTTCGACCGGGGTTACACCTCGCCGTACTTCATCACCAACGCCGACAAGATGACCTGCGACATGGACAACCCCTACATTCTCATCCACGAGAAGAAGCTGTCCTCGCTGCAGCCGTTGCTGCCGGTTCTGGAAGCCGTCGTTCAGGCCTCCCGCCCGCTGATTATCATCGCCGAAGACATCGAAGGCGAAGCGCTGGCGACCCTGGTCGTCAACAAGCTGCGTGGTGGTCTGAAAGTCGCCGCCGTGAAGGCGCCGGGCTTCGGCGACCGCCGCAAGGCCATGCTGGAAGACATCGCCATTCTGACCAACGGCCAGGTGATTTCCGAAGACATCGGCATCAAGCTTGAAAACGTCGGCCTGGAAATGCTGGGCACGGCCAAGCGCGTCATCATCACCAAGGACGACACCACCGTCGTCGACGGTGCCGGCAAGAAGAAAGATATCGAAGCGCGCTGCAACCAGATCCGGGCGCAGATCGAGGAAACCACCTCGGACTACGACCGCGAGAAGCTGCAGGAACGCCTGGCCAAGCTGGCCGGCGGCGTGGCCGTCATCAACGTGGGCGGCGCCACCGAAACCGAGGTTAAGGAAAAGCGTGACCGCGTCGACGACGCCCTGCACGCCACCCGCGCCGCGGTCGAGGAAGGCGTTGTTCCGGGCGGCGGTTCTGCTCTGCTTTATGCCACCAACGCCCTGAAGAAGCTGCAGCCGGAAAACAACGACCAGCAGGTCGGCATCAACATCGTGCTGCGTGCCCTGCAGGCCCCGCTGCGTCAGATCGCGGAAAATGCCGGCTTCGACGGCGCCGTGGTTGCCGGAAAGCTGCTTGAAGGCAAGGTCAAGACCCAGGGCTTCAACGCCCAGACCGGCAAGTATGTCGACATGTTGAAGGCCGGCATCATCGATCCGACCAAGGTCGTCCGTACGGCTCTGCAGGATGCGGCGTCCATCGCCGGTCTGCTGATCACCACGGAAGCCATGGTCGCCGAAAAGCCGGAGAAGAAAGACGCCGGCGGCATGCCCCCGGGTGGCGGCATGCCCGACATGGGCGGCATGGGCTTCTAATCCCGTCGCTTACCGTTTGTTTGGGAAAGGGCCGCGCCTTCGGGGGCGGCCCTTTTCTTATGCGTGACCTGGATCAAGGGCGGCCGGGGCCACGTCGGCTATAGGGCGGGATGCAGAAGTTTGCTAGGTTTCGGGAGACGGGAAACATGCAAGCCGGGTATCAACGGATGACCATCGACGCCGCCGCTGGCGACATCAAGAAACTGATCGGTGCCGGACGCCTCGCCGACGCGGCGCAGGCGGCTTATCAGGCCGCCGTGACCGGCCGTGCCAATGGCGAAACCCTGGGCTTGGGCGCGGCGGCGGCCTATCAGGCGGGCGCCGACGACCTGGCTCTGGAGCTGTTCTCCCGCCTCGACGCGCAAAGGGCGCTCGATGCCGGGCAATGGGCGATGATGGGCCATGCGGCGGACCGGCTCGGCGTGTCGCGGGTGGCGATCCCGGCCTATCGCCGGTCCCTCGATCTGGCGCCCGGTGAGGCGCCCGTGCACTACAACCTGGGCTCCCTCCAACTGCGCCGCCATCAGTGGACCGAGGCGATCCGGCACCTGACGGCGGCCTGCGAGGCGATGCCCGATTGGCAGCCGGCGTGGGAAAACTTGGCCCAAGCCAGGCTGGGCACCGAGCATTACGAGACGGTCATCCCCTTCCTGGCGGACTGCATGCGGCGGTTTCCGGACAACCCTCTGTTCGCCCTTCAGCATGCCCAGGCGCTGATGCAGAGCGGCGACCACGCGGGCGCCGAGGCCGCGTTCCGGGCGCTGACGCAGCGCGTGCCGGACGACGCCGGAGTATGGGCCGGGCTGGCGGCGGCGGTCATTCAGGACGACCGCAAGGACGAAGCCGCCGACATCATCGCGCAGGCGGCGGCCAAGGGGGCAAGGTCAGCGGACCTTGACGAAATGATCGCGACTCTGAAGCTCGACGCCAGTGACATCGCCGCTGCCCGCGCCGGATACGAGACCGTGCTGACCGCCGAGCCGGGCCATCGCCTCGCGCGGGTCAACCTGATCGACGCCCTGGTCCAGGCCGGCGACCACGCGCGCGCGCTCAAGGTCTGCGACGATCGCCTGACGGTCGTGCCGGGGGATCCGGAAATGCTTGCCTACCGGGCCATCGTGATGACCGACATGGGCCAGGCGGCGGAGGCCGAGGCCTTCCTGCCGCCCAATCTGATCATGGGCCACCGGCCCCTGGCGCCGGACGGTTTCGCGTCATTGGCCGACTTCAACAAGGCCATGGTCCGCCATATCCTGGACCATCCGTCTCTGGTGCCGTCGCCGCCCAGCCACGCCACCGTCGCGGGCCGCCACACGGGCAGCTTGGTGTGCGAGCCCTGGGGGCCGATGACCCAGTTCAAGGACATGATCGCCGAGGCCGCGCGCGCCTACCGCCGCCGCCATCGGCGCAGTTCCCATCCCCTGTTCACCCGCTGGTCCGACGAATACTCCCTGACCGTCTGGGCGGTCGAGATGAACGCCGGCGGCCATCAGATGCCGCATATCCATCCGTCGGGCTTCCTGTCCGGCGTCTACTATCCGCAGTTGCCGGCCCAGGTCACCGACCCGGGCGATACCAACGGCTTCATCGAATTCTTCCAGGCCCCCCAGCAGTTCACCCTGCGCCATCCGCCGCGCCTGCAGCTGTTTCCGCCCGAGGAAGGGGTCATGTACCTGTTCCCCTCGGCCTATTTCCACCGCACCATCCCCTTCACCGGCGAGGGCACGCGCATCAGCGTCGCCTTCGACCTGGTCGCCCTCTAGGGCGCCGGGCGCCGTGGCCGCCTGCTTCGTCCTGGTCCACGGCGCCTATCACGGCGCTTGGTGCTGGGAGCGTCTGGTGCCGGTCCTACGCGCCCGGGATGCCACGGTCGCCGTCCCCGACCTGCCGGGCCACGGCGCGGACAGGACGCCGTCGGCGGACCTTTCCCTGAGCCTTTACGCCGATCACATCGCCCAGGTGGTGCGGCAACAGGACGGCCCCGTCACCCTGGTCGGCCACTCCATGGCCGGGGCGGTGATCGCCGAGGTTGCCGAGCGCGTGCCGGACCTGCTCACCCGCCTGGTCTACCTCACGGCCTACATGCCGGGCGCGGGCGAAAGTATCGTCGACTGGGCGCGCCGCGACGGGGACACGCGGGCGCGGGCGGACAAGGTCTTGTTCGAAAACACGCCCTGTCTTGCCGTTGACCGCCAGACGACCTGGGACGCCTTCTATCAGGACGCGCCGGAGGAGGACCTGGACTGGGTCTTCCCCCGTCTCAGACCCGAGCCGGTGGCGATCTTCCGCCAGACCCTTGCCCTGACGCCGGAAAATTTCGGGCGGGTGCCGCGCGATTACATTTCCTGCCGTCAGGATTTTGCCATTACGGCGGACCTTCAGGATTCCATGCTCGACGCCCTGGCGGCCCGGCGGACCTGGGACCTGGACTGCGGCCATTCGCCTTTCGTGGTCTGCCCGGATTTGCTGGCTGACGTGCTTATGGCGGGAGAAAACTAGGGCGGGCTTCGTCGGCAGCCGTCCGCCCGGCGACGAAGAATATGCACAGGGACATCGCGAATGCATCTTGAAAGCTGGGCGAACAAATTCTACCGTCTTGGTTAACGAAGGACGAAAGACAATTCCGTCCGCACCTGGGGGCGCATCCGAGCAAACTAAGTCGCAGCCAACACGTCATGTGTTTGGAGATGAGAGATGTCGGGCGCCGTCCTGAAGATCCTGGTCATTGATGAGAGTGCGGAACGCGCCGAAGTCCTGTTGGCGGGGCTGGAGGATGCGGGCTACAACCAGGTCCACCATCTGCGCGAGATGACGGACCTGGTGCCCCGGATCGCCGCCATCGACCCGGACGTGATCCTGATCGATCTGGAAAACCCCAACCGCGACACTGTCGAACAGATGTTCCGCGTGTCGCGCGAGGTCAAGCGCCCGATCGCCATGTTCGTCGACGAAAGCGACCCGGCAATGACCAAGCAGGCGATCCGGGCCGGGGTCAGCGCCTATATCATCGACGGCCTGCGCCGCGACCGAATCCAGCCCGTGGTCGATGTCGCGATTTCCCGGTTCGAGGCCTACCGTGAACTGGAACAGCGGGCGACCGACGCGGAAAGCCAACTGGCCGAACGCAAGATCATCGACCGCGCCAAGGCCGTGCTCATGGAAAAACGCGCGATGACCGAACCCGCCGCCTATGACGCCATCCGCGCCATGGCCCGCACCAAGGGCAAGCGCATGGTCGAGGTCGCGGAAAGCCTGCTGACGGCCCAGGAATTGGGTATCTGACGCGGTTTCGCCGGGCCCGCGGCCCTGGCGCGTGTGCCGATCCAAATTTGACTAAAATTTAATCTCCAATGCTCATGTAGGTTAAAATTTGTGCAGACCGATGAGGTCTTGTGCTTATTGGTCTCCGATAAATCCCAATAAATTCAATATGTTAAAAGGCCGGTGCGCGTTGGCACGGCCTTTGTAATAGGAATGGAGCCGGTCGGCTTTTCGCCCGGCGTCCTCTGCGCCCAAAGACGGGTGCGTCAAAGAGGCCATTTGCCCCATGACGGGCTGGAATGCCGGCCAAGCGCCGGGATTTGTAGCTTTCGCCGCCGATGCCTTCGGCGGCCGGGATTGGAACACGGGGCGACCACGGTCATGCAAATTCGTCTGATGACGCCAGTCGGCACCAGCGTTCTCGTGGTCGAGCGGGACCGCCCGCGCGCCGAGGCGACCAAGCGCCTGCTGGTCGAGCAGGGCTATAGCGTCACCGGCCTGCTGACCGACATGAGCCGCTTTGCCGAGGCCGCCGCCCAGACCACCGCCGACGCCATCATGATTTATGCGACCGAGCCGGACGGAGAGCTGTTGGACGCGTTGCGCGCCCTGCCGACCGAGCAGCGCCGCCCGACCATCCTGATCACCGAGGATGGGTCCACCGACGCCATCCATCAGGCCGTCGCCGCCGGGGTCAACGCCTGCGTCGTGGTCGGCGTCAACGGCAACCGCATCCGCTCCGCCATCGACCTGGCCAAGGCCAATTTTTCCAACACGCGCGGTTTGCGCGAGGAACTGGACGAGGCGCGCAACGCATTGCGCGACCGCAAGGTCATCGAGCGCGCCAAGGGCATCATCATGCGCGAGCGCGCCCTTGACGAGGACGCGGCCTATACCCTGCTGCGCACCCGCGCCATGCAGCGTGGCGTGCGCCTGGTGGCGGTCGCGGAGATGGTCGTCGAGGCTGCCGAGGTCATGCAGCTGTAGAGGTTTCGCCGCCCGGCGCGCCCCGAAAGCAAACGGGAAGACGCGACGGCGGCACAAGAGTTTGGCGGTTGGACGATGACGCCCGACCGCCGGAGAACCGAACCGGGCGACGATGAGGTCGTCGGGCTCATACAGGGGGACGATGACGGCCCCCGACAGGACCAGGACGTCCATCGACGGGACCGCGGAAGCGGCCGCCGCGTTGGGCGTTTTTTTTATGGAGTAAATCAATGGGCGCTTTTGCAAACCCGTTTGATCCCGACAAGCTCTTGTGGAACGGCTGTCCCTGCGGGCAGCACCGATCCATCATCGAGCACAACATGGCCATGGCCGCGGCGCAGGGTAAGGATGCGTCGCGGTTCCAATGTTCGGAAGACGTCGATGCGGCGGAGGCCACGTCGGCCGCCGGCGGCGGCCACAATGCGGCCAACTGCTTCGATCCGTCCTGCCAGGAAGCGGCCTGTGTTTCCATGCGTCAGGCGGCCGAAGCGAACGGCCAGGGCGACATGATGCGGGCGGTTCAGAACCATCGGCAGGAAATGGCCGGCCTGAACGCCGAACCGGACGCCTCGGACCTGGAATCCTCCATGTCCCGGGCCGTCGAGTCGGCCGTCATGCAGGGACTGTTCGGCGGCGACATGCACCGCCGGGCGTTCCTCAAGGCGGTGGGTGCGGGGACGGCTTATGCCGCCATCGCGTCCATGTTCCCGTTGGAAGAAGCCAAGGCCATGGCCGTCGAAATGGCCCAGGCCGGCGGCAAGCTTGAAAAGACCAAGCTGAACGTCGGTTTCGTGCCCATCACCTGCGCCACGCCGATCATCATGGCCCATCCCATGGGCTTCTATAAAAAGTACGGCCTCGACGTTTCCGTGATCAAGACGGCCGGCTGGGCCGTGTCCCGCGACAAATCGCTTTCCGGCGAATACGACGCGGCGCACATGCTCACGCCGATGCCGCTCGCGATCAACATGGGGGCGGGGTCGACCAAGGTGCCCTGGACCATGCCGGCGGTGGAAAACATCAACGGCCAAGCCATCGTGCTGGCGACCAAGCACAAGGACAAGAACGACCCGAAGATGTGGAAGGGCTTCAAGTTCGCCGTGCCGTTCGAATATTCCATGCACAACTTCCTACTGCGCTACTACGTCGCCGAACACGGTCTGGATCCCGACAAGGACATCCAGATCCGCGTCCTGCCGCCGCCGGAAATGGTCGCCAACCTGCGGGCGGAAAACGTCGACGGGTACCTGTCGCCGGATCCGTTCAACCAGCGCGCGGTCTATGACGGCGTCGGCTTCATCCACAAGCTGACAAAGGACATCTGGGACAAGCATCCCTGCTGCGCCTTCGCCGCCTCCAAGTCCTTCATCGATAGCAACCCCAACACCTTCCTGGCGTTGTGGAAGTCGATCATGGAGGCCACCGACTTCGCGTCGGTCAAGGCCAACCGCAAGGAAATCTCCAAGGCGATTTCGCCGAAGAACTACCTGAACCAGCCGGTCACGGTTCTGGAACAGGTGCTTGTGGGGACCTATGCGGACGGCCTCGGCAACGTGAAGAAGGTCCCGGACCGGATCGATTTCGATCCGTTCCCCTGGCACTCCATGGGGGTGTGGATTCTGACGCAGATGAAGCGTTGGGGCTACATCAAGGGCGACGTCGACTACAAGCAGGTCGCCGAAGAGGTCTATCTCGCCACCGACGCGCAAAAGCTGATGGCCGAGATGAAGTTGACCGGGCCGTACGGCACGCCGCCGAAAACGACCTACGAAACCTACAACATCATGGGCAAGACGTTCGACGCCGCGAAAGCGGAAGACTACGTCCAGTCCTTCGCCATCAAGAGAACGTAAGAGGGTCCACCATGTCCATGTCACTGCAATCCCGTGCCATTGTCCTGTCGATCGCGCTGTTCTTCGCCTTCGCGGGGCTGTGGCAACTGTTACTGCCCGCCGGTACGGGATCGGCCGCGGACATGGACCCCGCTTACGCCGCCTTGATGGGGGCTACGGCCAAGGGGGCCTCGGCAATGCCGGGGCCCCTCGAGGTCGGCAAGCAGATTTGGGAACACGTTCTCAACCCCTTCTACGACGCCGGTCCCAACGACAAGGGCATCGGCATTCAGCTGGGCTATTCCATCCTGCGCGTGCTGGTCGGCTTCGGCTTCGCCGTGTTGGTGGCCATTCCGCTCGGCTTCGTGATCGGCATGTCGCCGCTGTTCTACAAGGCACTCGATCCGTTCATCCAGATCATGAAGCCGGTCTCGCCGCTGGCCTGGATGCCGCTCGCGCTTTACACGATCAAGGATTCCATCATCTCTTCCGTGTTCGTGATCTTCATCTGTTCGGTCTGGCCGATGCTGACCAATACGGCCTTCGGCGTCGCCAGCGTGCGCAAGGAGTGGCTCAACGTTGCCAAGACGCTTGAGGTCGGCCACCTGCGTACGGCCTTCCGCGTGATCCTGCCGGCGGCGGCCCCCACGATCATGACCGGCATGCGGATTTCCGTCGGCATCGCCTGGCTGGTCATCGTCGCGGCCGAGATGCTCGTGGGGGGTACCGGCATCGGCTACTTCGTGTGGAACGAATGGAACAATCTGTCGATCACCAACGTGATCGCCGCGATCTTCTTCATCGGCCTGATCGGCATGGTGCTGGACCTGATGCTGTCCTACCTGGCGCGTCTCGTCACCTATGCCGAATAAAAGAAATAACGGAGCCAAGATGATGACCCAGAGCATGACTACGTCCCCCCAGCCCCGCATCCGCGTCGAAGGCCTGGCGCAGCGCTTCCCGGCCCCAGACGGATCGGGCGAGACCACCGTCTTCGAAGATATCTGGTTCTCGGTCGAGCCCGGCGAGTTCGTCTGCCTGATCGGCCATTCCGGCTGCGGCAAGACGACCCTGCTGAACATCCTGGCGGGTCTCGCCACGGCGAGTTCCGGCAGCGTCATCGTGTCGGGCCAGGAAGTGACCGGCACGTCGCTCGACCGCGCCGTGGTGTTCCAAAGCCACGCGCTGATGCCGTGGATGACCGTGATGGGCAACATCGCCTTCGCGGTGACCTCCAAGTGGCCGCGGATGGCCAAGAAGGATCTGTACAAGCACTGCCAAAAGTTCATCGACCTGGTGCATCTGACCGGGTCGGAAAACAAGAAGCCGTCACAGTTGTCCGGCGGCATGAAGCAGCGCGTCGGCATCGCCCGCGCCATGGCCATCGAACCGCAGATCATGCTGCTGGACGAACCGTTCTCGGCGCTCGATGCTCTGACCCGCGGATCGCTGCAGGACGAGCTTCTCAGCATCTGCGCCGAGACCGAGCAGACCGTGTTCATGATCACCCACGACATCGACGAGGCGATCCTGCTCGCCGACAAGATCATCCTGATGACCAACGGTCCCGACGCGCGGATCTGTGAGATCGTCGAAAATTCGCTGCCGCGCGACCGCACCCGCGGCAACATGCATACCCAGGTCAACTACTATCCCGTCCGCAACCACCTGATCGAATTCCTGGTCAACCGCTCGGTGGGTTTCAAGGACGAACTGGCCTCTCCCGATTACGACCCCCGGCATCCGCCCATCGTGCGCCCCACCGTCATCACCGACGAAGCCGGTGAAACCGGCACGGGCGTGCTGCGCGCGCAGGCTTGAACCCGACATACCCAAACGTCATCAACGAAGGAGACTTTTCACATGAATCGCGCCGAACTGACCGAGAAGATCGTCACCCACAAGATCATCAAGGGCATCAAGTGGGCTGACGTGGCCGCGAAGGTCGGCCAGTCGAAGGAATGGACCACGGCGGCCCTCCTGGGCCAGATGTCCATGACCAAGGAACAGGCGGAAGCCGCCGCCAACGCCATGGGCCTGAACCTGTCGGAAGAAGAGATCGCGGTGCTGATGATGGTGCCGTCGCGCGGCTCGCTGGACAATCCGGTCCCGACCGATCCCCTGATCTACCGGCTTTATGAGCTGATCCAGGTCTACGGCACCACGTTCAAGGCCCTGATCGAAGAAGAATTCGGCGACGGCATCATGTCGGCCATCGACTTCGAAATGGATATCGACCGCAAGGCCGACCCCAAGGGCGACCGCGTGGTCATCACCCTGAACGGCAAGTTCCTGCCCTACAAAGTCTACTAGAAAACCAGAATAGGCCTCCAACGGCGGAGCCCGTCCGTCACGCAACGAAAATTCATCAGTACAGAGAGGTACCTACCCATGATCCGCACCAAACTCACGAATCTGGTTCCAGCACTTGCGCTCGGCACGGCGGCAGTTCTCGCGGCTCACCCGGCGCTGGCCCATCATCCGCTCGGCGGCGCGCCGATGACCACGTTCACCCATGGCGTGCTGTCCGGCATCGGCCATCCGTTGCTCGGTTTCGACCATCTGTTCTTCGTGCTGCTGGTCGGCATCGCGGCGCTGTATACCGGCCATCGCTTCACGGCCCCCGCCGCCTACATCGCGGCCATGCTCGCGGGCTGCCTGATGATGAGCCTGGGCGTCGGCCTGCCGGCCAAGGAAATCGTCATCGGCCTGTCGCTGCTGGCGCTGGGTGCCGTGGTGCTGTCGGGCCGCTCGCTCGGCATCGTTCCCGCCATCGCCGTGTTCGCCGCCTTCGGCCTGTTCCACGGCTCGGCCTTCGGCGACGCGATGGCCTCTCAGGAAGCGGGTGTGGGCGTCCAGGTCCTGGTCGGCTATCTGATCGGCCTCGGCGTTCTGCAGTACGGCATCGCCGTCGCCGCCGGCACGGTCGTCCTGAAGCTGTGGAAGGCCACGGAATCGACCGCCCTGGAGGCCCGCCTGACGGGTGCCGTGGTCGCCGGCATCGGCATGTTCCTGACGCTGGAGCACATCGAAGGTTTTCTCGTCGAGGCCCTTCTCTAAGCCCAAGCCTGTAAGACCGGGGGTGGCGTGACGGGACAACGCGCCGCCCCCGCCCGAGACTGGAATGAAAATGCGGTTCGCCCAAGGGCGGGCGGACCGCCTAGCACAAGGGAGCGCTGACCACATGCAACAGGCAAAGGTGCCCGTTACGCTGATCACCGGATACCTGGGGGCGGGGAAAACCACCCTGCTGAACCGGATCCTCACGGAACAGCACGGCAAGAAATACGCCGTCATCGTCAACGAATTCGGCGAGGAAGGCATCGACAACGACCTGGTCGTCGACGCCGACGAAGAAATCTTCGAAATGAACAACGGGTGCATCTGCTGCACCGTGCGCGGCGACCTGATCCGCATCATTTCGACGCTCATGAAGCGCGCCGACGATTTCGACGGCATGATCATCGAAACCACGGGTCTGGCCGATCCGGCGCCGGTGGTGCAGACCTTCTTCGTGGACGAGGACGTGCAGGCCAAGGTCGCGCTCGACGCCGTGGTCACGGTGGTCGATGCCTGCCACTTCCTGGATGCGGTCGACGAGGAACACGAACTGGCCGAACAGGTCGCCTTCGCCGACATCATCCTGCTCAACAAGACGGACCTGGTGGACGCGGATAAATTGAATGCCGTGAAGGCGAAGATCACCAGCCTCAACCGCATGGCCAAGGTCATCGAAACGGTGAAAAGCCAGGTGCCAATCACCGACGTGCTCGACCGCGGGGCGTTCGACCTTTCCCGGGTGCTGGAATTCGAGCCGGGCCTGCTTGATGAGGAAGACGACCACGAGCACGATGAGAACATCATCTCGATCAGCCTGAAGACCGACAATCCCATCGAGCCCGAGAAGTTTTCCAACTGGATCCGCGGCTTCATCACGGAACGCGGCGTCGATGTGCTGCGCACCAAGGGTATCCTGAACCTGTCGGGCCAGGACAACCGCTACGTCTTTCAGGGCGTGCACATGGTCATGGACAGTGCCTGGGGCGCGCCCTGGGGCGGCGATGCGCGCTCGTCGCGTCTGGTCTTCATCGGCCGCAATCTGGACGAGGCCGAACTGCGCACCGCGTTCGACGGCTGCACGGTGGCGGCATGACGGGGGCGGCATGATGGGCGGTGCCGTGTTCGATCCCGCCGCCATGGGGCTTGCCGGCACCGGCAATCCGGACGTGGGGGCCAGGATCATCTCGCCCTCGGTCAAGCTCAATGAAAGCCCGGCCGTGGGCGTGCATCCGACCTTCACGGTTATCGAGCCGTCGGCCGCCCGTGCCGTCATCGGCTACGGCGACGGTACGATACGGGCCCTGGGCCTGGTGCTCGACGGGGTGCAGCCGTCAGTCGTGGCGCAGGTATCGGCAACGCCGATCACCGCCGCCGCCGACATCGGCGGGGCGGGCGTGCTGATCGGCACGGACGGGGGCGAACTGCTGCGCCTCGGCGGGTCAGCCGTCACCAAGCTGGCCGAAACAGGTGGTCCCTGGATCGGCGAGATCGCCGTGCATTCGGGCAAGGGATTGCGCGCCTTCGCCGCCGCCAAGACGGTGACCGTTCTGGATGCCGAGGGGGCGGTGGTGTTTGACGCATCGGACCATCCCTCGACCGTCGCGGGTCTCGCCTTCTCGCCCGACGGCACGCGGATCGCCGCCGCCCATTACGACGGAGTCAGCGTGTGGTCGCTGACCGACGCCGGGAAAAAGCCCGTGCGGTTGGAATGGCACGGCTCGCACACCGCCGTCGCTTGGTCGCCGGGCGGTCAGTTCATCGTCACCGCCATGCAGGACAAGGAAATGCACTGCTGGCGCTGGAAGGACAAGACGGGCATGCGCATGTCGGGCTATCCGTCGAAGATCCGCGCCGTTACCTGGACCGCCGACGGCCAGTATGTCGCGGCGTCCGGCGCGGACACGGTGACGTCCTGGGATTGTTCCGGCAAGGGGCCGTCGGGCAAGCCGCCGCTGGAATTCGGCTATGTCTATGACGGCGTGGTGCGTCAGGTCGCGGCCCATCCCACGGACCGCGTGGTCGCCGGCGGCTATTCCGACGGCACGGTGCTGATCGGCGCCATCGAACAGGAAACGGCGATGATCGCCCGGCCCGCCAGCGGCCATGCCGTCACCGGCCTGGCCTGGACCGCCGATGGCGCGACCCTGGTCGCCACGGACGAATCCGGGGCGGTCGCCGTCATGCGCATTTTAGAGCCCGTGGTGTCCTGATCCGGTTTCGGTCAGGCACCTTCCGGCCATGAAACGGGGAGGCACGATCATGGATGACATTCTCGGCCTGTCGCGGGTCAAGCCCGACGGCAGCGGCTCGCGCATCAAGGCGCTTGTCCGCCGGCACTTCGGCCTGGACGACGCGGCGACCCTGATGGTGTCCGAGCTGCGCTGCCATGAAGACGGCTGCCCCGACGTGGAGACGGTGATCGCCGTCATGGGGAGTGGCCGGGCCAACCTGACCTGGAAAATCGCCAAGCCCATGGCCCAGGTCGATGCCGATGACATCGCCACCCTTTCCGCGGCCGAACCGGCCTGAGCCGTTCCGGATTGCCTGCCGTCGATAATTGCGGGGAAAGAGGGGAGGAAGGCGGCGGGTCCCGAGGAGAGTGGCTGTCGATACCGACCCGCCGCCTTCCCTAAGTCCGTCCTTGGGAGGAGATGGACTTAGAAATTCAAAAAAGCCTGGGAAATTCAAAATTTCTGCGCCGTCACCCCTTGCACAGCACCAGGCTTTCCGTATCGATGATCTGTTCCGCGACGACCCGCATGGGCTGGGACCGCTTCATGGCCAGCTTGCGGATCTCGTGGTAGGCCGTGTCTTCCTCGAGGCCCTTCAGCTTCATGACGATGCCCTTGGCCCGCTCGATGGTGATGCGGTCGGCGAGCTTGTCTTCCTTTTCCTTCAACCGCTTCTTCAATTCGCGAACGGTCAGGAACTGGGCCCGGGTCCATTCCGCCAGGGTCGGAAAGGCCTTCAGCCCCGCGTCCACGGGCAGGTAGGCGTTGACCCCGGCATGCGATGCCTGGGCCATGATTTCCGGCCGCGCGTCATCGGCCAGGAACATGACCGGCAGGGGCGCTGATTCGCTCAGACTCTGCAGGTCGGTGAAGGAGTATTCCTCGGGCCTGGCGACATGCACCACGATCACGTCGGGAGACGCGTCACGGGCCTTGTCGGCAAGGGTTTCATTGGGGGCGGCAAGGGCGACGATCTCGTGCACCGCGCCACCCGTTCCCTCGGCGTGGGCCATGATGGCCTCCAGCGCGTCGGGGATATCCGTTACCAGCATCACACGCATTGTCGTTTTCTTGGTTGCCACTGTTGTTGTTGTTTGTGTCAGGCGCCGGCGGGTCTTTTGGCCCGCCCTTCGCATATGCAATCAGCAAGTCCTGTGCCAATCCGGCGTTGCGACGGATTCTCATGTTGGTGCAGATAGTTAGAGGGTTTCATTCGCATGCGGGCAGTGCAGCAATCTCATTTAAAATGAACAAAAAATCATCGATATTTTTACATTGAGTAAAAAATATGCATTAACGAATGAGATTTATCGTGCCGCAACGGGTCCTTGCCCTACCTGGGCAGCGGTACAAACGATCCGATTCGGCCTGCACTTTCGGTCTAGTTAATAATCGTCTTTCTTTAGGGTAGGTTGGTCGGATCATGGTCGCTGAATTTGCCAAAGCGGCCTCGTTGCTGCTGTCGCTCTGTCTGCTCTACGCCATTATCGCGCAACGATGGCCGAACGGAGAACTGACCGGAAAAATTCTCTCCGGATTACTGTTCGGCGCGATCTGCGTGATCGGCATGGAAGCCCCCGTGACCATCGCGCCGGGCGTCATCTTCGATCCGCGTTCCGTCATCATCAGCCTGTCCGGCGTGTTCGGCGGCCCGGTCGGCGGCGTCATCGCGGCGCTCATCGCCGGCGGGTACCGTATTTATCTGGGTGGCGGCGGTGCCCCCGTCGGGGTTGCCGTGGTCGTGGCCTGCGTCTGCCTGGGCATCGGCTTCCGCGCCGCGTTCAAGTCCGGCCGCGTGCCGCTCAATTGGCTCACACTGCTGGCCTTCGGGCTGGTGGTTCATTTGGTCGTCGTCGGAATCTTCACCCAACTGCCGCCGCCCGTCGCCGAGAAGGTCATGAAAACGGTCGCCCTGCCCTTCGTCGTGACCTTTACCCCGGCGACGATGGTCCTTGGCATGATCCTCGCCTACATCGACGACCGGATCGACACCCGCAAGGCGCTGGCCGCGAGCGAGGCGCGCCTGCAGTCCGTTATCGATAACGGACCCAACGCCATGACCCTCAAGGACAAGGACGGCAGGATTCTCTTGGCCAATCCGGCCTATGCCGCCTGGGTCGGGTCAAGCCCCGACGCCTTGACCGGCAAGACCATGTGGGACGTCTTCCCGGAAAGTGACGCGCGCGCCATCTCGGAAAAGGACAAGAGCGTCCTGGAGTCCGGGGAGATCAGCATCGAGGAAGTCACCCGGACCTTTCCCGCCGCCGGCCTGAAGCACCTCAGGAACCACAAGATTCCCATTCTCCTGGGCACCGGCAACGAGCGGGCCCTGATCACCATCATGGTCGACATCACCGAGGAGAAGGCCGTTCAGGAGGACCTGCGAAGCGCCCTGCACCTGGCCGAGGACGCGAACCAGGCCAAAACCCGGTTCCTTGCGACCATGAGCCACGAACTGCGGACGCCGCTGAACGCGATCATCGGCTTCTCGGAAATTCTCTACAAACAGTACTTCGGTCCGCCCGGCGCCGGAAAGTACCAGGAGTACGCCAAGGATATCCACACCAGCGCGGCCTACCTTCTGTCTCTGGTCGAGGACCTTCTCGACATTTCAGCCATCGAGGCCGGGGCCGCCCTGAACGACCCGGAAGCGATCGCGATCCATGACATCGCCGCCGAATGCGCCGATGCGGCGCGGGACCGGGCCTATCAAAAGAACATAGGCATCGATCTCGCCGTGCCGGAGGGGCTGCCGCCCGTGCTGGCCGATGCCCGCGCGGTGAAGCAGGTTTTCCTCAACCTGCTCGTCAACGCGGTCAAGTTCACACCGCCGTCGGGAAAGGTGCGGATTTTCGCCGCGATCGCGGACGGTTTCGTGGCGGTCTCCGTCGCCGACAATGGCCCCGGGATCGACGCCCGCTTGATCGACCGCCTGCTGGAGCCGTTCTCGAAACGCAATCAGAATCCCTTCACCACGGAGAAAGGCTGGGGGCTCGGCCTGTCCATATCGAAGTCCCTGGTCGAAATGCAGGGTGGCAAAATCCGCATCGACAGCGTCGTGGGCGAAGGCACCACGGTGACCTTCACCCTGCCACTGGCCCGGCCCCAGGCCGCCGGGGTGGCGGCGTCCTAACGCTCGTTCACCGGCCAGTCGGGGCGGATGGCGCGGATCAGCCCCGCATGGTCCAGGTCGCCGTCGCCGGCGGCGATCACCCGGTCGTACAGATCGCGCGACAGCGCCGTCGCCGGAAGCTCGATTCCCAGGTGCTCGGCCAGCTCCATGGCCTGGTCCATGTCCTTGCGCTGGATCGGGCAGCGCGCCCCCGGCGTGAACTTGCCCTCGACCATGCGCAGCCCGTGGACTTCGAGAATCCGCGAATCGGCGAACCCGCCGCCCAAGGCCTCCCGCACCTTGCCCGGATCGACCCCCGCCGCCTGGGCCAGGGACAGGGCCTCCGCCACGGCGCCGATGTTCAGGCCCACGATGACCTGATTGGCCGCCTTGGCGACCTGCCCGGCCCCCGTCGGGCCGACATGGGTGATCTTGGCGCCCAAAACTTCCAGGACCGGAAGGGCGCGGGCGAAGGCATCGTCCGTACCGCCGGCCATGATGGTCAAATTACCGGCCTCGGCCCCCAGCGTGCCGCCGGACACGGGGGCGTCCAGGTAGTCGGCCCCCAATTCCTGGGCCTTGGCGGCCAGCATGCGGGTGACCAAAAGCTTCGACGTGCCCATGTCGATCACCAGCTTGCTCTGTAGGTTGGCGGCGGCGAACACGCCGTCCTCGCCCATCAGGACCTTTTCCAGGGCCGGGGTGTCCGACAGCATGCAGATCACGACATCCGCCGCCTCCGCCGCCGCGCGGGGGCAGGCCGCCGGGATCATGCCTTCCTTGGAAAGCTCCTCTATGACGCCTTGCGAGCGGTTGGTGATGACCAGCTTGGCCCCGGCCCTCATCAGGTTCCGCGCCATGGGCTTGCCCATCAGGCCCAGCCCGATGAAGCCGATCGTCAGTCCCGCAAGATTGGTCATCCGCAACTCTCCCCTTTATAAATAAAGCCGCACCCGTTATGGGAGGGCCGCCGTTCGCCGGTCAAGCCCCCGCATCCTTTCCGGAGCCTTCATGGAACCCGTTCTCAACGTCGTCCTGCCCGTGTTCGCCATCATCCTGTCGGGATATCTGGCCGGCCGTGCGGGCGTCATGGGGCCGTCGTCGACCGATGCCTTGAACCGCTTCGTCTATTACGTGGCGCTGCCGGTGCTGCTCGGCCATTCCATGGCCCGGGTCGATGCCGCGACGATCTTCGACTGGCCTTTCATTCTGGCCTATCTGGGCGGCAACGGCGTCACCTTCGCGGGGGCCTATTTCCTGTCGCGGCACGCCTTCAAGAACGACATGTCGCAATCGTCCCTGTTCGCCATGGTCTCCGTGTTCGCCAATACGGGCTACATGGGCATTCCGCTGGCCATCGTCGCCTTCGGGCCTGACGCGGCCCTGCCGGCGGCCATCGCCACCGTGTTTCAGACCCTGGTGTTCATTGCCGTGACCGAGGTTCTGATTGTCGCCGGCAAAAGCAAGGGCACGGGCCAGGCGCTGGCGAAAGTGTTCGTCGATTCCCTCTGGGGTCTGATCAAAAGCCCGCTGTTCATCGGTTGCGCCATCGGCATGGCCTGGTCGCTGGGCGGGCTCAAACTACCCGTGCCGGTCGATACCTACGCCACGGTGCTGGGGGCGGCGGCCGGGCCTGGGGCCCTGTTCGCGCTGGGCCTGTTCCTGGTCGGCAAGCCGATTTCCGAAGGCATCGGCGAGGTCTCGGCCATGGTCGCGATCAAACTGTTGGTCCACCCGGTGGCGACATGGGTGCTCGGCGCCTATGTGTTCGACGTGCGCCTGGACTGGTTGGTCGTGCTGGTCATGCTGGCGGCCCTGCCGACGGGGGCGAGCTGCTTCGTCCTGGCCCAGCAGCAGAACATGTACATCCGACGCACCTCGGCGGCGACCCTGTTCTCGACCCTCATCGCGGTCGTTACCATCGGCGCGTTTTTCGCCCTGCCGCAGGTCGCCGACGTGCTTCAGCCCTGATCTTCAGATAGGAAGGCCTTGACCTGGGCGACCGCCTCGCTCAGCCCCAGGCGCTGGATTTCCACGTCGCCGGGAAAGGCGGCGGCGAGGCGTGTCGGCAGGGCGCGGTCCAGCATCACGAACACGCCCCGGTCGCCGGCCCGGCGGATCAGCCGCCCGAACGCCTGCTTCAGCTTAAGTCTTGTGAGGGCTTCGTCATAGTCACGCCCGCCGAAGGCATTGCGCCGCGCCTTGTGCAGGATGTCCGGGCGCGGCCAGGGTACCCTGTCGAACACGATCAGCCGCAATGAGCGGCCCGGCACGTCGACCCCGTCGCGCACGGCATCGGTGCCCAAAAGGCAGGCGTTTTCCTCGGCCCGGAAGATGTCGATCAGGGTGCCGGTGTCCAGCGGGTCGACATGCTGGGCGTACAGTGGGATATCCAGATCCTCCAGCGGCCCGGCGATGCGCTGATGCACGGCGCGTAGCCGGTTGATCGCCGTGAACAGGCCCAATGCCCCGCCGCCGGACGCCGTGAACAATTCGCGGTAGGCGGCCGAAACCTGATCGGCCGAATTGCGGTTGACGTCGCCGACAACCAGCACCCGGGTCTGTTTGCCGTAATCGAAGGGCGAGGGCACGGTGACGTGCTGCGCCGGGCGGGTCATGTGGACGGCCCCCGTGCGGGCCGAGGCCTGGGGCCAGCCGTCGCCGTCCGGATCGCGGTCGTCGTTGGTGATGTCGCGCAGGGTGGCCGAGGTCACCAGCACACCGTGGGCTTCCGACGCCACGTCGCGGGCGAACGGCAGGGTCGGGTCCACGTAATGGCGGTGGAAGGCGACGTCGATCTCGCGCCCGCCCACGCGCTCCACGGCGAACCAGTCGACGAAGGTTTCCGGCGTTTCGCTTTTCAGGGCCTTCAGCATGTCGCGCCAGGCCGCGATCTGGGTCAGGCCCCGGCGCTCCAGGGACTTGGCGATGGCCTCGACGCGGTTGCGGGTCTGGGTGTCCAGGCTGTCGGCCTCGTCGTCCAGCTTGCCGGCCAAGCGCTCGATCAGCTCGCCCATGGGCTTGCCCATCTTGGCGAGTGCCCCTTCCAGTTCCCCGGCGGCGGCCAGCAGGCCGTCGGTCGCCGGATGCGGCTCGCATTCCAGGGAATAGCCGGCGTCGGCGTCTTCCGCCCGGGCCAGCACCTGGGCCCGCAGGCGGGCCAGGAAATCCTCCGACGGGCCGCGCGGCCCGGCCTCGATGCGCTGCCGCCAGCCTGGGCCGGGCAGACAGCGGGCCGCCGCCAGCACCGCCTCCAGCGAGTCCTGGGCCTTGTCGTCGTCGGAGATCAGGTCTTCGATCCGCGCCCTCAGCCCGCGCGACCGCGACCGCTGGCCTTCCTCGGCGCCGACCAGCCAGCGCCGTAGGTCCGCCGTCTCGAACCCCGAAAGATGAGCGGAGAACGCCCCGTCGGCGGCGTTGAACAGATGATGCCCCTCGTCGAACACATAGCGCAGCGGCAGGCCGCCGCCGTCGTCGGATCCGATGCCGCCCATCGCCGCCTGGATCATCACCAGGGCATGGTTGGCGACCACGATTTCCGCATGCTTGGCCCGGCGCTGCGAGCGTTCGATGAAGCATTTTCCGTAATGGGTGCAGGCCGCATAGACGCATTCGCCCCGGGTGTCCGTCAAATCCGTGGTCAGGCCGGTACCCATGAGGTCCGCCAGCCAAGCCGGGAAATCGCCGCCTACCATGTCGCCGTCGCGGGTCGCCAGGGCCCAGCGCGCGAGCAAACCAAGCGCCACCGAGGCCGGGCCTGGCGTTTGCAGGGAGCGGCCCAGGGCTTCCTCGTAATTCAGGATGCAGAAATAGTTCTCCCGCCCCTTACGCACCACGACCTTCTGCTCCTTCTCCACCGCGTCGGGGTAGAGGCGGTCGAGTTCGGCGTCGAGCTGGCGTTGCAGGTTGCGGGTGAAGGTCGAAATCCACACCGTGCCCTGGTTCTTTTTCGCCCAGACGCTGGCCGGCGCGATGTAGCCCAGGGTCTTGCCGACGCCCGTGCCCGCCTCGGCCAGGACGAAGCGCGGTTCCCCCGCGCGGTCGCGGGGCAGGAAGGCGGCGGTCGCACCTGCGGCGTAATCGGCCTGCTGCGGGCGTTGCTCCGATCCCCGGCCCAGCAGGACCGCCAGCTGCGCGCGGGCTTCCGTCGCCGCCACGGGCTGGTTGCCAGGCGGTGGCGGCGGGGCCTCGTCCTCCCAATCGGGCAGGCGCTGCCAGATCATCAGCCCCCGGCGGCTGGACGCCGAATGGGGCTCTTCCCCCGCACCCAGGGCGGCCAGCACGGCACCGGCCCAGGGCCAGCCGCCCCGGCCCATGGACCAGGCGATGGCGGCCGTATCGCCGCGGCCTTCCTGGCCGAGTTCGGTCAGCAGGCGGTGGGCGGCGAGCGCCAGCACCTCGGCCTCCGCCTCGTGGCTGGCGGGCAGGGCCAGGTTCAGGGCCTCGGCCACCCCCCGGGGGGTCGGCAGGCAGAACTTGGCCGGACGGCAGAACGCGAACAGCTCCAGCAGGTCGAGGGCGGGAATGCTTTGAAGATGGAGCCGCCGCGCCGTCGCCTTGGCGTGACAGACCATGACGCGGTCGGTCTTGCGCACCCGGCGCGCGGCCTCGGCCGGTGTCAGGGTCTCGATCTCGCCCTCGGGCGTCAGCCAGGCCGCATGGCGCACGCCGACCACCAGGGTCGGCACGTCGCGAAGCTGCGGAAAGCCGCCGCCGGACGCGGTCACGGTCGAAGCACGCCTTGGGGGCGGGGTGGGGGGCTCATGGCGGGGCGAATCATCGCGCCATGATGCGCCAGGGGGCGATGAAATCCAAGCGGCGGCGACGCCGAATTAGCGGTCGTAGACCAGGTTCGGCGCCAGCCAGCGTTCCGTGGTTTCCAGGTCTTGGCCCTTGCGCTTGGCGTAGTCCTCGACCTGGTCCTTGGAAATCCGCCCGAGACCGAAATATTGGCTGTCCGGATGGGCGAAGTAGAAGCCCGAGACGGCGGCTGTCGGCGTCATGGCGAAGCTTTCCGTCAGCTCGATCCCGGTGTTCTTTTCCGCCTGCAACAGATCGAACAGCTTGCGCTTTTCCGTATGGTCCGGGCAGGCGGGATAGCCGGGTGCCGGGCGGATGCCCTGGTATTTCTCGTGGATCAGGTCGTCGTTGCTGAGGTCCTCGCCCGGGGCATAGGCCCAGAATTCCTTGCGCACCCGTTCGTGCATGCGCTCGGCGAAGGCTTCGGCCAGACGGTCGGCGAGCGCCTTCAGCATGATGTCCGAATAGTCATCGTGGACGGCCTTGAATTCGGCCAGCTTCTTTTCGATGCCGATGCCGGCGGTGACGGCGAAGCCGCCCACGTAGTCGGCTTTGCCGCTGTTCTTGGGCGCCACGAAATCGGCGAGGCAGAAATTCGGCCGCTTGGCGTCCTTCTTCATCTGCTGACGCAGGAAGTTGAGAGTCGTCACGGTCTTGCCGTCGTCGTCATAGACCTCCACATCGTCGCCGACGGAATTGGCCGGGAAGAAGCCGATAACCGCGCGGGCGGACAGCCATTTTTCGCCGACGATCTGCTGCAACATGGCGTCGGCGTCCTTTTTCAGGCTGCGCGCCGCCTCGCCGACTTTCTCGTCTTCCAGGATCGTCGGATAGGTGCCGGCCAGTTCCCAGGTGCGGAAGAACGGCGTCCAGTCGATGCGCGTGACCAGTTCGGCGAGGTCGTAGTCCTCGAACACCTTGAGGCCGGTGAACGCCGGCGCCGCCGGGTCGTGTGCCGCCCAGTCGGCCTTGAAGCCGTTGGCGCGGGCATCCGCGATCTTGGCCTGATTGTCGGCCTTCTTGCGGTTGGCATGTTTGTCGCGCAGAACCTCGTATTCATCGGATATCTGAGTGACATAGTCGTCCTTCAGGCTGTCCGACAGCAGGTTGGAAGCCACGCCCACGGCGCGCGACGCATCCAGCACATGAATGACCGGCCCGTCGTAATTGGGCGCGACCTTCACGGCGGTGTGGACCTTGGACGTGGTGGCGCCGCCGATCAACAACGGCAGGGTCAGCCCCTGGCGTTTCATCTCGCGGGCGACGGTGGTCATTTCCTCAAGCGACGGCGTGATCAGGCCGCTGAGGCCGATGATGTCCGCGTTCTCCGCCTTGGCCGTATCGAGAATCTTCTGGTAGGGCACCATGACGCCCAGATCGACGACGTCGTAGCTGTTGCACTGAAGCACCACGCCGACGATGTTCTTGCCGATGTCGTGGACGTCGCCCTTGACCGTCGCCATGACGATCTTGCCCTTGGCCCGGGTGTCGCCGGCGGCGGCCTTTTCCTTTTCAAGGTACGGCGTCAGATAGGCCACGGCCTTTTTCATGACGCGGGCCGACTTCACGACCTGGGGCAGGAACATCTGGCCCGATCCGAACAGGTCGCCGACCACGTTCATGCCGTCCATCAGCGGTCCCTCGATGACCTCAAGCGGCTTGTCGAACAGCTGGCGGGCTTCCTCGGTGTCCTCGTCGATGTAGTCGGCGATGCCGTTGACCAGCGCATGGGTCATGCGTTCGGCCACGGGCTTCTCGCGCCACGACAGGTCTTCCTTCTTGGTCTTAGCCTGGCCCTTCACCTGATCGGCGATCTCGACCAGTTCCTCCTGCGCTTCCTTGCGCCGGTTCAGGACCACGTCCTCGACCAGATTGCGCAGGTCCTCGGGGATGTCGGCATAGACCGTCAACTGGCCCGCGTTGACGATGGCCATGTCCAGGCCGGCCTTGATCGCGTGGTACAGGAACACGGAATGCATGGCTTCGCGCACGGCGTTGTTGCCGCGGAACGAGAACGACATGTTGGACAGCCCGCCCGACGTATGCGCGTGGGGCAGGGTTTCCTTGATGGTCTTCACCGCGGCGATGTAGTCCTTGGAGAAGTTGTCATGGGCGTCGATCCCCGTGGCGATGGGGAAGATGTTGGCGTCGAAGATGATGTCCGACGCCGGAAAGCCGACTTCTTCCGTGAGGATCTTGTAGCTGCGGGTGCAGATCTCGACCATGCGGTCGTAATTCTCGGCCTGGCCCGTCTCGTCGAAGGCCATGACCACCACGGCGGCGCCGAAGCGCATGATTTCCTTGGCCTGTTCGATGAACGGCTCCGGCCCTTCCTTCAGGCTGATGGAGTTCACGACCCCCTTGCCCTGCATGCAGCGCAGGCCCGCCTGCAAAATCGTCCACTTGGAGGAATCGACCATGATCGGCACGCGCGCGATGTCCGGTTCGGCGGCGATCAGGTTGAGGTACTTGGTCATCGCCTGCTCGCCTTCCAGCATGGCGTCGTCCATGTTGACGTCGATCACCTGGGCCCCGTTCAGGACCTGCTGGCGGGCGACCTCAAGGGCATCGGCATAGTTGCCGTCGCGGATCAGGCCGGCGAACTTGGGCGAGCCGGCGACATTGGTGCGCTCGCCCACGTTGACGAAGCCGGTGACGGCATCAAAGGTCAGGGGCTCCAGGCCCGACAGGCGCAGCTGGTTGTCGGGCACCTGCGGCTTGCGGGGCGTGATGCCCTGGACGGCCTCGGCGATGGCCTGGATATGGTCCGGCGTGGTGCCGCAGCAGCCGCCGACCACGTTGATCAGGCCCGAGCGCGCGAAGTCGGCCAGGTGTTCGGCCATGTGTTCCGGGGTGTCGTCGTATTCGCCGAATTCATTGGGCAGGCCCGCGTTAGGATAGACGCTGACGTAGGTCGAGGCGGCGGTGGCGACGGCCTGCACGTGGGGGCGCAGTTCCTCGACGCCCAGCGCGCAGTTGAAGCCGATGGAAATGGGGTCGGCATGGGCGATGGAGGTATAGAAGGCCTCCGCCGTCTGACCCGACAGGGTGCGGCCGGACGCATCGGTGATGGTGCCGGAAATCATCAGCGGCCAGCGCCGCCCGGTGTTGTCGAAGAATTTCAGGATGGCGTAGATCGCCGCCTTAGCGTTCAGGGTGTCGAAAATGGTTTCCAGCAACAGGATGTCGGCGCCGCCGTCGGTCAGGCCGCGCACGGCCTCCGTATAGGTTTCGACCAGGGCGTCGAAGGTCACGTTGCGGTAGCCGGGGTCGTTGACGTCGGGCGAGATCGAGGCCGTGCGGTTGGTCGGGCCAAGGGCACCTGCGACGAAGCGGGGCCGGTCCGGCGTCTTCGCGGTCCAGGCGTCGGCGGCGGCGCGGGCCAGGCGCGCGCCCTCGTAGTTCAGTTCATACACCAGGGCTTCGGTGCCGTAGTCGGCCTGGGCGATGCGGGTCGCGTTGAAGGTGTTGGTTTCCGTCACGTCGGCGCCGGCGGCCAGGAACTGATCGTGGATCTCCGTGACCACGTCGGGGCGCGACAGGATCAGCAGGTCGTTGTTGCCCTTCAGGTCGTGGCCGTGGTCCTTGAAACGGTCGCCGCGGAAGTCCGCTTCCTCCAGCTTGTGGCGCTGGATCATGGTGCCCCAGGCGCCGTCCAGCACCAGGATGCGTTCGTTCAGGATGTCGCGCAGCTCATCGCTGCGGTCCCCGGCCAGATGCCTGGGGAAGCGGTCGGACATGTCGTTCATGGAATCAGCCTGCTTGTTTCTTGTTCGTTCGGTCACCGGCGTCGCTCCCCACCGGATGCTTGGGGCGCACGCCCAGCATGTGGCAGATGGCGTAGGTCAGATCCGCCTGGTTCAGGGTGTAGAAATGGAACTGCTTGTCGCCGAAGGCATGCAGGGTGCGGCACTGCTCGGCGACCAGGGAGGCGGCGACCAGCTTGTGGGTGTCGGGGTCGTTCTCCAACCCGTCGAACAGGTCGCCCAGCCAGCGCGGGATGGTCGCCCCGCAGCGTTTGGAGAAGTTCGCGACCTTGGTGAAATTGTGGATCGGCATGATGCCGGGGATGATCGGCACCCAGATGCCGGCGGCCCGCGCCTGATCGACGAAGCGCAGGTAGACGTCGGTGTCGAAAAAATACTGGGTGATGGCCTGATCGGCGCCGGCGTCGATCTTGCGCTTCAGGTTGTCCATGTCGGCCTTGGCGCTGCGCGCCTCGGGGTGGACTTCCGGATAGGCGCCGACGGAGATGTTGAAGTCGCCGATCTGGCGCAGGCCCGCGACCAGATCGCAGGCGAAGGAATAACCGCCGGCATGGGGCGTGTAATGGCCCGACGAATCCTGCGGGTCGCCGCGCAGGGCCACGATATGGCGCACGCCCATGTCCCAATAGTCCTGGGCGACGGTATCGATTTCCTGGGTCGTGGCGTCGACGCAGGTCAGGTGTGCCGCCGGCAGCAGGTTGGTTTCGCCGAGCAGGCGTTTGACCGTGGCGTGGGTGCGCTCGCGGGTCGAGCCGCCGGCGCCGTAGGTCACCGAAACGTACTTGGGGTTCAGCGGCGCGAGGCGCTGGATGCTGTTCCATAGATTGGCCTCGGCGCCGTCGCTGGACGGCGGAAAGAACTCGAACGAGACCTCGACATCGTCGGGCAGGGGGGCGGCGACGGAGCCGCCGGCGACGGCGGCGCGGCCGAAGGCGGCGACCTGACGCAGGGTATCGGTGGGTGGTTTCGGCATCAGACGGTATTCTCCAGGGTGCGGCCGACGGCGGGTTTTGTCAGAACCGGCGCGGTATCGGTGTTGGCGGCGGCGGGGGCCTTGACCGCGGACCACAGGGTCACGGTCAGGGGATCGCCGGAAAGATGGCGGATGGCGCGCGGCGACAGGCCGGCGCTTTTCAGCCAGGATTCGGTCTGGGTGTCGGAAAAGCCCAGGCGCCGGTGCTGATGGTCGCGGCGCAGGGTTTCCTCGTCGTGGGGGGCGAAATCGACGATCAACAGCATCCCGCCGGGGCGCAGCATGGCGGTCGCCGCTTCGATCGCGCGCACGGGGTCGTCCAGATAGTGCAGCACCTGATGCAAGGTCACCAGATCGAAGGTTTCGGCGGGGAACGGCAGTTGCGTGATGTCCGCCTGGCGGACCTGACAATGGCTCAGCCCGGCGCTGTCCAGATTGGCGCGGGCCACGGCCAGCATTTCGCGCGACAGGTCCACGCCTTGGGCATGTTCCGTGCGCCCGGCCAGAAGTTCGAGAATGCGGCCGGTGCCGGTGCCCAGGTCCAGGTGACGTTCGACGGTCTCGGGGGCAAGGTCGAGGATCGCCTTTTCGACCACGGCGTCGTCGACGTGGAGCGACCGCAGCCGGTCCCATTGCCCCGCGTTTTCACGGAAATAGCGGGCGGCGTCTTCGGCCCGCTCGCGCTTGATCTGCACCAGGCGCTGGCGGTCGCGGGCCAACACCTCGTCGTCGAGCGGCGCCAGATCGACCAGGCGCGCGGCCAAGTCCGTCTGCGGGCCGTCCTGGGCGAGACGGTGGAACACCCAACTGCCTTCCGGTACGCGGGCCAGCAGCCCGGCGGCGGTCAGCACCTTCAGGTGGCGCGAGATGCGTGGCTGGCTCTGGCCCAGGATGCGGACCAGCTCGGAAACCGTCAGGTCGCCGTCGGCGCAGAGCGCAAGGATGCGAAGGCGGGTGGGCTCTGCCGCCGCGCGCATGCCGGCCATGGTGTCGTCGAGCGTTCTCATAGGCATCCATATACATATAAACATATCTTTATGTCTACTGAAAAACATAAGATCCAAGCCACTTTCTTGGCCGGCCGGGATCGGAGAGATGGCGCCTGCGTACTTGGGTATGCTGATTCCATGTTGCGGAACACTCCATGGTAGGCGGCGGACTCTTTAGTTTGGTATAGTTTCGACGCGGTTGATGATCTGGGGGACAAGCCTTGGACATCGCCTAACGAAGCCGCGATCCGGTCTTGGGAGGGCTCTGTTCTGGGAGGACAGCCATCACCATCAGACGATCGACAGGCGCCTGTTGACGGCGGTCCGTTGCCTGCGTGCGCGGCCCAAGGGACGGGGCGCGCGGGTGTCGGTTCGTGGGGCATTCCGCCCACGCCGGGCCGGCCAACGACCATAAATCACCGAACAAAAACAAACGTGTCGAATACCCAGCACAGGGGGAAACATGAACAATCTGCGGATCAGCACGGCGAGCCGGCTGCTGCTCATCGCCATCGTGGTGACGGGCATCATCCAGGTCGTCAACGTGCTCCGAATCACCAATAACGTCGAAACCATCGACGATGCCTGGGGCGAATTCCAGGAAGCGCAAAACGAAAAAGTCCGTCTTCTCGGCGATCTCCGCGCGGCCATGGGGTATGGCGGCCTGATCGAGAACTTCAAGGACTACATGCTGCGCCAGACCGACGAGTACCTGGAGAACATCAAGAAGTTCTCCGACAAGTCGATGAGCATCATCAAGACCTACGAAGGTCTGGGACTGAACGACACGGAGACGGCGGCGCTTGGCACGCTCGAGGAAACCGTCACGATCTACGGCGCCCAGGCGGGCGAGATCGAGACCCTGACCTTCGACGCCGTGGCACCCGAGGAAATCGACGCCAAGATTCAGATCGACCCGGCCCCGGCGCTCGACGCCATGAAGGTGCTGGCTCAGGCGGCCGAGGGCAAAAAGAAGAAGGGCGCGAAGAAGACCAAGTCGCAGCTTCTGAATTCGATCCGCGCCCATCTGGGGTTCGGCGGCCTGATTCATAATTTCAAGAATCTGGTGATCCGCCGCGATGCGGCCATCGCCGACAAGGTCATGGCCGACGTCACCGCGATCACCGCCGATGCGGGGGCCTACAAGGCCCTTGGTGTGTCGGAAAACGAAGGCAAGCTGTTGGACGATCTGCTCGGCGTCATCACCGGATACGGCAAGGCGGCCGAGGCGGTGTTGGCCCAGGCCGGACAGGGAGCCTCGGCAAAAGACATCGACCAGGATCTGAGCATCGACGACAGCGCCCTGACCGGGGCCCTCGAAGGCCTGAAGGCCGAGATCAAGGATCAACTCGACGCCAAGTCGCAGGCGGTCGAGGACACCCTCGAGGCGGTGCGCAGTCTGGTTCAGATCAGCGTGTGGATCACGGTGGTGATGCTGACCCTGCTGGTCGTCGGCAGTTATTGGCTGCTGAATTTCCGCGTGCGCGCGCCCATCATGGCGATCACCGGCGCCATGAACGACCTGGCCGGCGGCAATCTGGACGCCGAAATTCCCGGTCTCGGCGAAAAGACCGAGGTCGGGGAAATGGCCGGCGCCGTCCAGGTGTTCAAGGAGAACGCCCAGGAAGTGAAGCGGATGACGGAGGAACGCGAGACCGAGGACCGGCGCAACCGCCGCCGGTTGCGGGGCGAGGTTCTGGCGCTCAACTCGGCGCTGGAGGAAGAGGTCGCCAAGGCCGTCGAGCTGGTCAAGGACCGGGTCAGCACGGTCGAGAATTCGGCCCGGGCGGCGGCGGACCTGTCGCAGTCGGCCCATACCCAGGCCTCGACCGTGGCCAGTGCCGCCGAGGAGGCGACGATCAACGTGCAGACCGTTGCCAGCGCGGCGGAGGAACTCTCGGCCTCGATCAACGAGATTTCCTCGCAGGTCGGCCAGTCGTCGCAGATCGCGCGGCAGGCGACCGAGGAAGCGGGCCGCACCAACACCCAGATCCAGGGCCTGGCCCAGGCGGCGGAAAAGATCGGCGAGGTCGTCTCTCTGATCACCGACATCGCCGAGCAGACCAACCTTTTGGCCTTGAACGCGACCATCGAGGCGGCCCGCGCCGGCGACGCCGG
>TARA_R110000772_G_scaffold205498_16_pt1 | contig 48701 bp, 55 predicted proteins | sample TARA_R110000772 | Tara Oceans TARA_R110000772 (sample SAMEA4397948) | marine metagenome | biome: Polar Biome; feature: [SRF] surface water layer (ENVO:00010504); material: water (ENVO:00002006), including particulate matter (ENVO:01000060) such as... | depth 5 m | reverse complement strand
TTGCTGTTGACATAGACTTCCTCGACCGCCGCGCCGTCCGGCTTATGTTCGAGCAGCAGGTCAGTGAGTTCGAGATCGAGCTTCAGCAACCGGCTGGCGAGCGCCATCTTGCTGTCGGTCTTGATCTGGCCATTGGCGATATGGGACAGGCGATTGCCGTCCGCAACGATCACGCCCCAGCCGGTGGTGCCGAGACCCGGATCAAGGCCAAGAATGATCATATTAAATCGGCAGACCCATGCGGCGACCGACAAAAGCCATGATCAGATAGAGACTTACGGTCAGCAGGCATCCTGCGGCCAGCGAGAGCCAGAAGCTGATACCATTGCGCAGCAGCACCGGAATCAGCAGGAACATTGGAAGAGATGGAAGCACATACCAGAAGGTTGCCTCAGCGTGCAGCGCCATGTTTTCCGTGTCAGGTCGCGCATACCAGAGGAAGATCATGCCCAATATCGAGATCAGCGGCAACGAGGCGACCAGCGCCCCGAAGCTTGGCTGACGTTGTGCAATGGCTGCCACCATTGCCACGATCACTCCTGCAAGCGCGGCCTTGGCGACAAATTCCCACATCACTCGGCGTTCAGTTTTTCCATGATTTCGTCGGACACGTCATAATTGCCCCAGACCGTCTGGACGTCGTCATCTTCTTCCAGCATGTCGATCAGGTTGAGCAAGGTCTCGGCCTGCTCCTGGTCGACTTCGACCTGGACCGAAGGGCGCCAGGCAAGCTTGACGCTGGCCGCTTCGCCGAGCGCCTTTTCCAGCGCGCCGGACACTTCATGAAGGTCTTCCATCGCGGTCCAGATTTCATGGCCGTCCTCGTCGGAAGAAATATCCTCCGCGCCCGCTTCCATTGCCGCTTCGAGAACCTTTTCCTCGTCGCCGGCGCTGGCCGGATACTGGATATAGCCCACCCGGTCAAAACCGTGCGAAACCGAACCGCTTTCGCCCAAATTGCCACCATTTCGTGACATTATCGTGCGAACATTGGTGAAAGTGCGGTTATTATTGTCGGTCAGCGTTTCGATGATCAGGGAAACACCACCCGGACCAAAGCCTTCGTAGCGAATCTCGCTATAGTCATCGCCTTCGTTCGCCGTCGCTTTTTCGATGGCGCGCGTGATATTGTCCTTCGGCATCGACACCGCCTTGGCGCTGTTGACCGCCAGCCGCAGGCGCGGATTGAAATCCGGGTCCGGCATGCCGGACTTGGCCGCCACGGTTATCTCGCGCGAGAGCTTGGAAAATTGCGCCGCGCGCTTCTTGTCCTGAGCGCCCTTGCGATGCTTGATATTGTTAAATTTGCTATGGCCTGCCATTTTACCTCAAATTCCCGATTTGCTATTCCACGATTACCGCGGTTCCCGATGCCGATACCATCAGCATCGATCCCTTGTCGCCAACAACCTCATAGTCAAGGTCAACGCCGACCACGGCATTGGCGCCGACTTTGGCCGCCTCTGCTTCCATCTCCGCCAGTGCTTCGTCGCGCGCGCGTTTCAGGACATTTTCATATTTGCCGGAGCGGCCTCCGACAATGTCGGTGATGCTGGCAAACAGGTCGCGGAACAGGTTCGCGCCGACAATCACCTCGCCGATCACGATCCCGCGATAGTCGCGGATCGCGCGGCCTTCGACACTGGGTGTGGTGGTCACGATCATCGTTGCTCTCCCGCCGCTAAAATTCGACTGTTAGCCTATTGATCAGGCGAGGCCAAGCGCCGCTTTATAGGTGTCGAGAATGGCTTCCATTTCCTGACGGTCATGGGCTTCCATTTTCCGCAGGCGAACGATCTGGCGCATGATTTTCGCGTCATAGCCCTGTGATTTCGCTTCGGAATAAACATCGCGGATATCGTCCGCCATGCCTTTTTTCTCTTCTTCCAGCCGCTCGATGCGTTCGATAAACAGGCGCAGCTGGTCTGCGGCGACATTGCCTTCGCTCATAGTTTCATTCCTTTAAATCTATATTCGGATTCGGAGCCTGCCTTTAAGGCGCGTCGGCGTTTTTGGCCACGCTTTCCTTCATCTTTTTGAGCCGCTCCGGCGTCGCCTCGGTCTGGTATTTCTGCTTCCATTCGCTCGCCGGCATGCCGTGGATTATATGGCGGGCCTCGTCCTTGGCGATCGATCCTCCGGCGGCATGGTCCGCTTCCATCACCCAGTCGGCAAGACAGTTGCGGCAAAATCCGGCCAGCCCCATCAGATCGATATTTTCCGCGTCGTGGCGGTGCTGGAGATGTTTGACCAGGCGGCGAAAGGCCGCGGCGGCAGTAGCGTCAGAAATATCGTCGATCATGTTCGTTTCCGTTGTTTTTTATCATGAACCTGTCATGAAATAGAAATAGGCAACGCGCAATTAAAGCGCCACCGAGGAATTGTACATGGCATCGCCAATTTTCTCCCGTAACCGCAAAGTCAAGGTGTTGGCGACGCTTGGTCCGTCCAGCGGCAGTCCGGAAATGATCGAGAAAATGTACCGTGCCGGTGTCGACGCTTTCCGGATGAACATGAGCCACGGGGAACATGCGGCCCACGCCGCCAATGTCAAATCGATCCGGGCGCTGGAAAAGAAAGTCGGCCGGCCGATCGCCATCCTCGCCGACCTGCAGGGACCGAAACTGCGCATCGGCACCTTTGCCAAGCCGCCGGTGATGCTGGAAGAGGGGGCAAGCTTCACGCTCGACATGGTCAAGCAAAAGGGCGACGCAACGCGCGTCACCCTGCCTCACAAGGAAATATTGAGCACCCTCCAGCCGGGCCACACCTTGTTGCTCGACGATGGAAAAATCCGTCTCGAAGTGACCGAGGCGGACGGCAAGAGCGTCGCGACCAAAGTGATCGTCGGCGGAGAAATTTCCGACCGCAAGGGCGTGAATGTTCCCGAAGTGGTGCTGCCGGTCAGTTCGCTGACCGACAAGGATCGCAAGGATCTGACCTTTGCGCTGGAACAGGATGTCGACTGGATCGCGCTCAGCTTCGTCCAGCGGCCTGAGGATGTCGCTGAAGCGCGGCGGCTGATCGGCGGCAAAGCCGCGTTGCTGGCCAAGATCGAGAAACCGGCCGCGATCGACCGGCTCGACGAGATACTCGAACTGTCAGATGCCGTGATGGTCGCGCGCGGCGATCTCGGCGTGGAACTGTTGCCCGAGCAGGTGCCGCCGCTGCAGAAGAAAATCGTCGCCGCAGCCCGCGCGCTCGGACGCCCGGTGGTGGTCGCCACCCAGATGCTCGAATCGATGATCAAATCGCCGACTCCGACCCGCGCCGAGGTCTCCGACGTCGCAACCGCGATTTACGACGGCGCCGACGCGATCATGCTGTCGGCGGAATCGGCGGTCGGAGACTGGCCGATCGAAGCGGCAACCATGATGGACCGGATTGCCGCGCAGGTCGAAAATGATCCATCCTACGCCGATCGGGTGCATTTCACCGAAACCGTGCCGGATGAAACCACCGCAGATGCGCTGGCCGCTGCCAGCTACAATATCGCCCGCACGATCGAGACCTCCGCGATTGTCTGCTATACCGCATCCGGTTCGACCGCCCGCAGAATGGCGCGGGAACGCCCCTCGGTTCCGCTTCTGGTGCTGACCCCGAATCGCCACACCGCCCGGCGCATCGGATTGTTGTGGGGCGCCTATGCCGTGGTCACGCGCGACGTTTCGGATTTCGAGGAAATGATCGCCAAGGCCAAGCGGATGGCCTTGCGCCACAAGCTGGGCGAAGCCGGTTCGCGCCTGATCGTTTGCGCTGGCGTGCCTTTTGGTACCCCAGGGTCGACCAATTTGCTGCATATCGTGCGTCTCAGCGGAGACGAGCTCAAGAACAGCTAGGCCAGACCCAGAGCCTTCAGCTCGTTCTCGAGACTGGTGGCGCTGGTGAAATGATGGCCGGCAATTCCGACGGCTTCGCCCGCCTCGATATTCTCCGGCCTGTCGTCGATGAACAGGCATTGGTCGGCGCGGCGGGAAAAGCGCTGCAGCGCCAATTCGTAGATCGCGGCATCCGGCTTGATCAATTTCTCTTCGCCGGAAATGACAATGTCGGAAAACAGGTCGAATATCGGAGCCGATGGCCGGAATTGCGCCCAGGATTCAGCACCGAAATTGCTGATCGCGAATAGCGGGACCCCGCGATTCGCCAATGCGCGAACCAGATCGAGCATGCCTTCCACCGGTCCCGGAATCGATTCGGGGAACCGCCGGGAATAGGCACGGATATGATTACTATATTCTGGAAATTCGCGGCTGCGTTCCGCGACCATGTCGGCAAAGGGCCGCCCGGCATCATGCTGAAAATGCCATTCCGGGGTCACCACATGGGCGAGGAACCAGTCCAGCTCTTCGGGATCGTCGATCAGCTTTGCAAACAGGCAGCGCAAATCCCAGCGATACAGGACATTGCCTATATCGAAGATGACGGTGTCAATTTTGGAAATGGCAGAAGTCTCTGCCATCATCAGGCAATTAGCCCTGGCGTGCCTTGAACCGGCGATTCGTCTTGTTGATCACATATGTGCGACCACGGCGACGGATAACGCGGCAATCCCGGTGACGGTTTTTAAGCGACTTCAGTGAGTTGCGGACTTTCATTTTGGTACCACGCCTTGATTTTTTGAATTTCTTGAAAGCAGCCATGCTGCGTTGAAGCAGGGCAATTACGGTCGACAACCGCTAAAGTCAAGCGACCAGCGCTATTCTCCGCGAATTTCGATCAGTTTGCGCTCCCAGGCGAGGGCATGGGCCACAATTACGTCGAGATCGGCATGTTCTGGCTGCCACGGAAAGCGTTTCATGATCGCACGATTGTCCGAAATCAGCGAATCGGGATCGCCGGCGCGGCGGCCTTCCATTTTCCGGACAATTTTCTGGTTGGTAACGCGGTCAACGGCGTCGAGCACTTCGAGCACCGAAAAGCCGCGACCATAGCCGCAATTGAGTAGATGATTCTGATTCGGGTCGGCAATCAGGGCTTCGAGCGCGAGCACATGCGCCGCGGCAAGGTCCGAGACGTGAATATAGTCACGGACACCCGTGCCGTCGGGCGTATCATAGTCACTGCCAAAAACAGCAACGCTGTCGCGCTTGCCGAGCGCAGCCTCCACCGCAACCTTGATCAGATGGGTGGCGCCAGCGGTCGACTGGCCGGTGCGGGCCTGCGGATCGGCACCGGCGACGTTGAAATAGCGCAGGGCACAGAAATTCAGGTCGTGCGCCGCCGCGACATCGCGCAGCATATGCTCGGTCATCAGCTTGGACATGCCATAGGGATTGATCGGAAGCTGCGGCGTGGTTTCGCTGACCGGGCTTTCCTCGGGAATGCCATAAGTCGCGGCGGTGGACGAGAAAATAAAATGGTGGACGCCGCCATTCACCGCCGATTCGATCAGGCTGCGGCTCTTGGCGCTGTTATTGTGATAATATTTGAGCGGATCCGCGACCGATTCCGGTACGATGATCGAACCGGCAAAATGCATGATCGCACCGATATTCTTGTCCTGGATGATTTTCGCGACCAGAGCGCTATCCTCGATATCCCCCTCATGAAAGGCGACCCCCTCCGGGACGGCCCAGCGAAAGCCGGTGGTCAGATTGTCGATCACCGCGACCGGCCATCCGGCATCCAGCAGCGCCAGCACCGCGTGGCTACCAATATAGCCTGCTCCGCCGGTGACCAATATCGTGAACGGTTTCGCCATTAATCTTACGTTCCTATATATATCCTATATCGGCTGGATAACATGTTGGCGTCTCCAATCGGTTAACCACGGCCGCCTGCATATATATTTTTTTACCGCAGTCTCGGCGATTATGCGCTAATATAGATTCAGGCAGTTTAAGGAGTGAGTATCATGGCCGGTTTCCAATCATTTGCAACGACGGCATTGGCGGTAGCGCTCCTGTCCGGTTGTACGGCAATGACACCGCCGGTTGATGTCACCCGTTTCCACAACGCGCAGGTGGCTCCGATTGTACCGGGCAGTGTCATCATCCGGCCCAACGTGACCGACGAAGGTCATAGCAGCAGCATCGAATATGCAACCTATTCGGCAGCATTACTGCGCGAATTGCAGCGGGTCGGGTTTTCCGAAGCGCGTGATGACAAGCAAAACAGCGATTATATTGTCCGCTACACGCTCGAAAGAGCAGTCTTGAGCGCGAGCGGATCACGGTCACCGGTCTCGGTCGGTGTCGGCGGCAGTACCGGCAGTCGCGGGTCCGGTGTCGGCCTGGGCATTGGCATCGACCTCAGCGGCCCACCGAAAGACAAGATCGTCACCGAACTTTCCGTGCGCCTGACCGAACGCGAAAGTGGCGAAATTGTCTGGGAAGGTCGCGCATCGGTCGAAGCAAAGGACGGCTCGCCGGCATCCCAGCCTGGCCTGGCCGCCGCCAAATTGGCGGAAGCCTTATTCAAGGACTTCCCCGGAGAGTCCGGAACCACTATCAGGGTGCCATGAACATTCAAATCACCTCCGCGTTCGATAGCGGCAATATCGAAGTCCACGCCATCAATGGCACCACCGCCAAACTGTCGATCCGCAAGGACAAGGACAGCGAATTTTTCCAATGGTTCCATTTCCGGGTAGCCTGCGAGATTGGCGACGAACTGGAACTCGACATTGGCGGTCTCAAGGAATCGGCCTATCCTCAGGGCTGGCCCGATTATGATGCCTGTGTCAGCGAGGACCGGGACTATTGGGGCCGCGCGCCGAGCAGCTATGACGAAGCGAGTGGCACCTTGTCGATTCGCTATACCGCAGCCAGCAATATCGTCTGGTTCGCCTATTTCGCGCCTTACAGCATGGAACGCCATCACGACCTGATCGCCGAAACCGCAGGGTTTGAAGGCGTAGCGGTCCGGACACTGGGCCATAGTCTCGAGGGCCAGCCGATTGACTGTCTGGAACTGGGCAGCGGTGACAAGCAGGTCTGGCTCTATGCCCGCCAGCATCCCGGCGAGAGCATGGCCGAATGGTGGATGGAAGGCGCGCTGGAGATGCTGACCGATCCCGCAGACCCCCAGGCACGGCTGTTGTTGCAACAATGCCGGTTCCATATCGTCCCCAATATGAACCCAGATGGTTCGCGCATGGGTCATTTACGAACCAATTTCGCAGGTACAAATCTCAACCGCGAATGGCATGAGCCCAGCGCCGAGAAATCCCCCGAAGTTCTCTGCGTCCGCAACGCGATGGACGAAAGCGGTGTCGATTTCGCCATGGACGTACATGGAGACGAAGCGATTCCGGCCGTTTTCATCGCCGGCTTCGAAGGCATCCCGTCGATCACAGACGCCCAGCTGGAGAAATATCACGGCTTCCGCAACCGGCTCGCGCAACGCACGCCCGATTTCCAGACAACGCTCGGCTATCCGACCGCCGCAGAGGGCAAGGCCAATCTGTCAATGTCGACCAATCAGCTCGCCGAACGGTTCGGCGCGGTCGCGATGACACTGGAGATGCCGTTCAAGGACAATCGCGATCTGCCCGATGCCGAGCAGGGCTGGTCTCCCGAACGCAGCAATCTGCTCGCCCGCGAATGTCTGGCGACCCTCGCCGAGATGATCGACGATATCTGAACCGGCGGGAGAATCGCGAAACTATACCCGGTGGAGCGTCAGCCAGGCGTCGACGGCGCGATTGACCCGTTTTTTCTTGTCTTCCTCGGTCATCATGACCTTGTGGCCGTAGCGGAGAAACAGATCCATTCTGCCCATGGTCAGACCGGCAAACATTTCCGCTGATTCGGTCACATTCTCGCTCCGGATTTCCCCTCGCTCGATCGCGGCATTGAGCAGGTTGGTCAGGTCACCGAGCAGCATACGCGGACCGTTGTCGAGAAAATATTCACCGATTTTCGGGTCCCGGTTCACTTCGGCGGCCAGCACCCGTTCAAAACGGACCATCTCGTCGCGCATCAGGAAATTCAGCATGCCGTGCGCCGCGGATATCAGGATATCCCGGAGTTCTGTGCCTTCGAGATTTTCGACCACGAAATATTTGCGCATCTGGCTACATTCGGTTTTGACCACTTCGCCAAACAGGTTCTCCTTGTTCTTGAACCAGGAATAGACCGTGACCTTGGACACGCAGGCCCGCGCCGCGATTGCTTCGATGCTGGTTGCGGAGAAGCCGTTGGCAAAAAACTCGGTCCTGGCGGCAGCCAGAATATCGACGATCTTCCGCTGGCTCGCCGGCCGGTCGGTGTGCAACAGCATATTGGTATGATCCGCGTTTTTCACGGCTTGTTCCTCTCTTCAGTAATCTCCCTATATCAAAATGTACGGTAGCGTTCAAATAAAACGTTGACGTTCATTTTCACCGGTGGCATTTTAGACGGGCTTGGTAAGGTCCGGGCCAGCGCAATTGCGAAAGATATTGTGAAAAAAAGCCCAAACAGGATCAAGGCATCGCTTCTTCTGGTTGCTCTGACAACCAGCGGCTGCGTGAGTCTTGCACCCCGGTCTGCCGCTCCGGAGATCGCTGCCGGCATCCCTTCGCAATTTGCAAAGCTCGGTGCAGAAGGCGATTACCAGCCGGCCCGCTGGTGGGAGTCGTTCGAGGATCCTGTCCTGAATGCCCTGCTCGACGAGGCGCTGGCGAAGAATTTTGATCTTGCCGAAGCCACGGCGAGGCTGAGAGCGGCCGAAGCGCGCGCGAAAATTTCAAGGAGCGGCCTGTTCCCGCAAGTCAACGCCGGCCTCGGTAGCAGCTATTCCGAATCGCCCACCGCCGGCACAAGCTTTGGCGCGATACCCGGTGCCGGAGCAAGCCGGATCGAGAACGAGACTTATTCCTCAAGCCTCGCCTTTTCCTACGAGCTCGATATCTGGGGCAAGCTGCGCAACGATGCCCGGGCCGGACGGGCCGATGCTAATGCCTCCGCCGCCGATTTGCAGTCGGTGCGCCTCGCCGTTCTCGCCGAAACCATCACAAGCTATTTTGACATAGTGGATGCGCGCCACCAAATTGGTCTTGCTACCAAGATCATCGACGTGCTGGGTGACCGGCTGGAACAGACCGAGGATCGCTATCGCCGCGGGCTGGTGACCTCATTCGAACTCTATCAGGTGCGGCAGGAATTTCGCAATATCCAGTCCAGCCTGCCACAGCGCGAGAGCCAGCTGGCCGCGATCGAGGGACAATTGGCCGTGCTTGTTGGTCGATATTCCGACAATATGGATGCACTGATCGGCACAAAACTTGCGCCGAAACTGATATTTGAATCGGTGCCTGCCGGGCTGCCGATCGACCTGCTGGCCCAGCGGCCGGACATATATGCCGAAGGCCAGCGGCTGGAATCGGCGCGGTATAATCTCGGCGCACGGCGCGCCGAACGTTTTCCGTCGCTCAGCCTGTCCGCGAGCACCGGATCGCAGGGCGGCAACCCTTCCCAGGCCCTTGATATATTCGACAACTGGGTGCTGAATCTTGGAGCGAATCTGACTGCGCCGCTGTTCCAGGGCGGCCGCATCCGGGCCAATATCGAAATGGCCGATGCCCAATATGCCCAGCAGACCGCGGTCTACGCCCGCACCGTATTGACGGCCTATCAGGAAGTGTCCTCCGCCATCGAACGTTACGAGGAAGAGCGGCAACGTTACCGTTTTCTATTCTCGCAACTGGACGAGGCGACGGCGGCGGCCGGGTTGCAGTCGCGGCGCTTCGCCAATGGTGTGGGAAGCTATGTCGACTATCTTGATGCCTTGCGCGCGCAATATCAGGTCCAGTCCTCACTGTCCTCGGCGGCGCGCGGCGTCGCCCTTTCGCGGCTGGCTATCCACCGGGCGCTTGGTGGCAGCTGGGATCAAACATCAGACATGGTCCCGCAGCCGGTTGGCGACAATGCCACCGCAACCTCTCAGGGAGAAAAATAAGTGCATCGGCAACGCGTTATAGGCGGCTTGATCCTGCTCGGGGCCATATTGATTGCCGCAGCATTGATCCTGCTGCGGTCGGAGCCGGAAGAAAAAGCGCCGGTTGAGCAGATTCCCCTGGTCCAGGCGGAGCCGGTGGAAATCCGTTCCGGAAATCTGCTGATCAGCGGCGCGGGCACGGTTCGTGCGCGCGAGGAACTGACACTGGCCGCCGAAGTTGCCGGGAAGCTGGTCTATGTAAATCCGGCCCTTCGCGAAGGTCAGCTGATAGCGCGCGGAGAAACCCTCTTCCGGATTGATACCGCCGACTATCGCAACGCGGTGCAAACCGCGCAAGCCGATGTCGCAGCGCAAGGCGTGTCGGTGCTGCAGGCACGCGAAGAAGTCGCCTTGGCAAAGGCGGAACTCGCCCGTTTCCAGCAGCGCGGCGCCAGCGCCGGCAACGCATATGCCAGCGTCGACAGCAGCGATTATGCGGCGCAGATATTACCGCCGGACGTGCTGGTCCAAAAGGCACAGGCCGGACGACAGGTGGCAGAGCAGAGCATCAGCTCCAACGGTCTGGCAACCCGCGAACCGCAGTTGAAATCAGCACAGGCCGGCCTGCGCCGAGCCGAGGCACAATTGGCCAACGCCCGGACTGCGCTGAAACGCACGGTTGTCACCGCGCCCTTCTCGGGGGTCGTCAAAACCGAACAAATAGCCTTAGGCAGTTTTGTCCAGCCCGGCCAATCGCTGGGTTCGATCGTCGGCACGGCCGATTACGAAGCCGTCATTCCCTTGTCCGAAAAGGAAGCGGCACTGATTCCCCAGCTGTTCCGGGCAGGAGCGGGCAACAGGATCGAAGCGTCTGTCTATTCCAATTATGGCGGCACCCGCTATCGTTGGTCGGCCTATGTTGACCGCGTGAATCGCCTGCTCAATCCGCAAACCCGCACCATCGACATATTTTTGCGTATCCCCAATCCAATGCGTGGCGGCTCCCCCGCCGCAAAGCAGAATGGGAGCGGAACGACGGCTACCGCCGCCAGCGCGCCGCCATTGTTCGTCGGCAGCTTTGTCGACGCAGAAATTACCGGCAGGGCGATGAAGGAATATGGGGTGCTTCCGCTGGCCGCGCTGAAAGCGGGCAACAAGATCTGGCTGGTCCGCGACAACAGGATTCATATTGTCGCGGTGGAAATATTGCAGCGGACCGACAAGACGGCGCTGATCAGCACATCGGGCCTTGGCGACAAGCCGGTAGTGATCACCGGGAACCTGAAAATCGCAACCGAAGGACTGCGGGTGAGGATTGCAAAGCCGAGCCTGGACAAGACGGCTTCGCAGTCTGGCCCGTCCCCCGCTCCAGCCAAGCCAAAGACGCCCGCGAAAGCAACCGCTGCTAAATGACAAAGCCATCTGATCCCGATCGACCCCCTGCGGACGAACCCGTGCCCGAGCAGCCCAGCAAGGAAATCATGGAACAACGTGGAGTCGTTGCGTTCATGGCCCGCAACGGCGTCGCAGCCAATCTGCTGATGATCTTCTTGTTCGTCGCCGGGATTACGTCCTACGGCACAATCGTTCAGGAGGTCTTCGCGGAAAACAGTCTGGATACGGTCCAGATAAGCGTCACCTATCCCGGCGCGACACCGGACGAGGTCGAAGAAACGATTGTCCGGAAGATCGAGGAAGCGGTTGAAGCGGTCGAAAATGTCAAAGAGATTAAATCCAACGCCGCCGAAAATGTCGGAGCGGTATCGGTCGAACTGGAACTGGGGACCGATATCAGCCGGGCGCTGGATGATATCAAGGCCGAGATCGACCAGATCCAGACCTTCCCCGACGATGCCGAGGAGCCCTCTGTCCGGGAGCTGACGACACGACAGAGCGTGATGCGCATTGCCATTTTCGGCGACGTATCCGAAACCGCACTGAAGGAAACGGCATATCGGCTGGAGGAATCACTGGCATCATTGCCGGAGATTTCCTTCGTCGATACCAGTTCGATACGCGACTATGAGGTGTCGATAGAGGTCCCGCAAAATATGCTGCAGGCATTCGGCCTCTCGCTCAATGATATATCCCGCACCGTCGCTGCCAGCAGTCTCGACAGCCCGGCCGGCTCGATCGACACCAGCAGCGAGGAAGTCAGGGTCCGGACAATCGGGCAGAATTACAACCAGCAGAATTTTGAAGATATCATTCTGGTGAGCAACGAGGACGGCGCGCTGGTCCGTCTGGGCGAGGTGGCAAATATCAGCGACGGGTTCGAGGATTCCGATCTGGTATCGCTTTACAACGGTCAGCCGGTTGCCTTTGTCGAGGTCTTCCGCACCAGCGACGAGCGGGTGCTGGATGTCGCGCGCGCGGCCAAGGAATATCTGAGTTCGGAATTTGCGCCAACATTGCCGGATGGCATATCCTATGCGATCTGGGACGATGACAGTGAATTGCTCAACGACCGCTTGAGCCTGCTGCTGAAAAACGCCGCAATCGGCCTGTTTCTGGTGTTGCTCGCGCTGACCCTGTTTCTCGATATCAGGCTTGCCGGATGGACGGCGCTGGGCATCGGCGTGACCTTTGTCGGCGCGATATTCCTGCTCGATCTGATGGGTTCGAGCCTCAACATGTTCTCGCTGTTCGGATTCATTCTTGCATTGGGTCTGGTGGTCGACGACGCGATTGTTATCGGCGAAAATGTCTACGCGCAGCGCGGCAGGGGCCGCACCGGACTGGGCGCCGCGATCAGCGGCACCCGGCGGGTCACCGTGCCGGTCATCTTTGCGGTCCTGACGACAGTCGCGGCATTTTCGCCGCTCTTTGCCATCGGCGGCACCATCGGAAAAATATTGTTCGACATCCCGCTGGTCGTGGTTGCGGTTCTGGCTTTGTCTTTGGTCGAATGTCTGCTGATCCTGCCCAACCACCTCAGTCATCTCCCCGCACCCGGCACACCGACCCGCAATCCAGTGACCCGCTTTTTCGAGCGGGTACAGGCCAGCGTGGATTTCTACTTCCAGGCCTTCCTCAACGGTCCTCTCGACCGGGCGCTGAATTTTTCCGTCCGCATGCCGTTCGTTGTAATCTCCGGTAGCGTGGCGCTGCTAATCGTCGTCGGCTCGCTGGTTCCAGCCGGAATTATAAAAAGCTCCTTTTTCCCCGCTATCGAGGCGGACATTGTCACGGCCAGTCTGGAGATGCCGGCCGGCACGACGATCGGCGATACCGAGAAAATTGCCCGGCTGATCGAACAAAAGGGCCGCGAGACCTTTGCGAAATTTGACGCAGAACGGGAAGAGGATGAAGCCTCGCCGTTGAGCGGGATATTCACCCTGGTCGGCCAGGGTCCGCGGTTGAACGGGCCAGAAGCTGCGGCGAGCAGAGGTTTTTCATCCAATATTGCCAGCGTCCAGTTCAGCTTCATTCCCGGAGACGAGAGGGAATTGGCGTCAACGGATTTCGAAAATGCCTGGCGCGAGGCGGTCGGGCCAATTGTCGAAGCCCGATCGCTGGTTTTTGCCTCCGACCTTCTCTCGGTCGGTGCACCGGTCGACGTCCAGCTCTCTGATCCCGACCCGGCGGCCATTGAGGCGGCCTCGGTCAAGCTGATGGAGGAACTGAACCGCTTCGCCGGCGTCTTCGATATCGAAACCGATCAGGACGAGGGTCTGAAGGAAATCCAGCTTCGATTGAAACCCGAGGCACGCACGCTCGGAGTGACGCTCCAGGATGTCGCGCTTCAGGTCCGTGCCGCATTCTTCGGCAGCGAGGCGCTGAGAGTGCAGCGCGGACAGGAAGATCTGCGGGTCTACATTCGGCTGCCCGAAGAAGAGCGCAACTCGATCGCGGATGTGGAACGTTTCCGGGTCCGTGTAGCGGGTGGCGAAGTGCCACTTTCCTCGCTCGCCGACGTTTCCTTTGGCCAGGCACCGTCGGTCATTCGCCGCACCGACGGACGACGGGTGACCACCATTACCGCCGATATTGATGACAATGTCGTCACCAGCCAGGAAATTGCCGATGCCCTGGACAGCGAAATCATGCCGGCGCTGCAGGCCGACTATCCCCAATTGCAATATACGTTCGGCGGCGAACAGAAGGAACAACAGGAATCCTTCGGTGATCTGGGCATCGCCTTTCTCGCCGCGCTGCTGATGATCTACGCCTTGCTGGCGATACCTTTCCGTTCTTATGTCCAGCCACTGATCATAATGGCGGTCATACCCTTTGGCATTATCGGGGCGCTGATCGGCCATCTGATCCTGGGCCTGCCACTGGGCGTGCTGAGCATGTTCGGTATCATTGCCTTGTCGGGTGTCATCGTGAACGGATCGCTGGTGCTGATCGATTTCATCAACGAGAATCTCGCCGATGGCATGGAAATCGAAGACGCTATCATCAACGGAGCCAAGTCACGATTTCGCCCGATCATGCTGACCTCGCTGACCACCTTCCTCGGCGTGGCACCGATTACGTTCGAAACCAGCCTTCAGGCGCAGTTCCTGATCCCGATGTCGGCCAGTCTCGGTTTCGGGGTGCTGTTCGGGGCGATCATTCTCCAGCTTCTCATCCCCGCGCTGGCGGTGCTGGAATATCGCGGGAAGCGGCGCTTGCAAAGAAAATGGCGGGCCTGGTCAAACAGAGCGCATCCGGCTTAGACTTACGGGACGGAGCTCAGCCTGTCAGCCGGCGCGGCAGCCCGGTTTCTGAAAGCTTTCATTCTTCACTTCGGGAAAGTGGGGGACCTGTATATTTCGCTTCCGCGTCGATAGACCAGCAGCTTTTCCAGGGTCACAGGGTGAAAAAACGCTTCGATGGATTGCCCGCTTTCGTTGCGAGCGTAGACTTCATAACAGTCCCCTTCGACCTGCAATTTCAACAGCTCCCAGCCTTCCATCCAGACTTTCTTCTTCATTTTCGCAATCGGCTTCCAGTTCTTGACCGGGCCGGATTTGCATTGGACATTGCCATCGGCATAAGCCGGTGCAGCCGTGAGAAGCGTTGCTCCGGCAATGGCCGCAAGAGCTAGGCGATAAACTTTATTGTGCATTATATACTCCGTAAAAGAGACGCTTTTCTCCGGGCACTTGACCAGCGGAGACCCCATGCAATCATCAGGGGTGCGAGATGAATAAATGCTGGCCACCAATCCCAATCGAGCAGAAGCCAGTGGACCAGACTGATGATCAGGGCTGCGTAAACGAGACGCTGGATCATTTTCCATTTTCGACCGAGCCTTTGCATGGCCTTGTCGAAACTGATCGAGGCTGGCGGGATCATCAGCGCCAATGCCAGCCACCCCGTCCAGATGCCGGCTATGCCCAGTTCATCCAGCACAGCGGCAACGTCGGGCATATCGAGAAAATAAAATGCCAGATGCAATATCGCATAACCAAATGCCGCAACTCCCAGATTACGCCGCATCGCGAGCCAGGCTCTGAAAAACCGGTTGAGTCCGAAAAATTCCGACAGGGGGCCGGCCAGCATGGCGAGGATCATGAGCCGGATCGATATCTCGCCACTGGGGTGCAGTATGTCCATGGCCAGCATGTCATTGTGCGAAAACTGCCAAATCATGCCAAGGCCGGGAATAGCCAGAATAGCCCAGCATAGGGCCTTCCACACGATCCGGCTCATACCGTTGCCCAGCGTCGCAATAAATTATGATAGACATGCACCAGACGGTCTATGTCGGGATCATCCTTGGGACGATCCAGCGACAAGGCCTGTATCGACTGATCGAGATCGTAGAGCATCTCACGCGCTGCGCCGTCCGCGACGGCACTTTGCATCCATGTGATTGCACATATTCTCTGCCCACGGGTGACCGGGGTAACCTGATGCAGGCTGGACGACGGGTATAGCAGCATGTCACCCGCTGCGAGTTTTACCGCCTGAGCACCAAATTGTTCTTCGATCAGCAGCTCCCCGCCGTCATATTCATCCGGTTCGGACAGAAAGAGCGTTGCCGACAAATCGCTGCGGATCGTGAGACCGGATTCGGGCAAGCGCATCAGCGCGGCGTCGCTATGCGTGCCGTAATGGCCGCCATTCTGATAGAGATTGAATGCAGGCGGCCAGATTTTCTCTGCGAGCGAAGCAGAAACAAATTGCGCGTTGTTGCCCAGTTTTCTGAGAATCATCTCTCCCAGCTGCTTGCCCAGCTTGTCCGCCCGGTCAAGTTGCTGGTTTTGCTTGACTGCAACCGAGCGGGTGCCCGCCGACTGCGCGCCATCGATCCAGTCGGCTTTTGCAAGCTTGGCCCGGAACTGCTCGACTTCATCCCTGGTCAGAAGCTGTTCGATGACGGTGATCATATTCTCTCTCGCAAATATTAGGGTCGTTGCGGCGGAAAGCAGAACTGCTTTCCGCCGCTCCGGTTAGAAACGACCTGTCAAAGTCACAGTAGCTCTTCGTTCATCCCCTTTATAGAGGAAAGCACCGCTGCGATAAGCCGCGGTATAATAGTCCGCATCGCCGACATTCTGAACATTGATCCGGCCGGAGAAATGTTCGTTGAACTTATACTGGGCGAAAGCATCGACAACCGCATAGGACGGTACGCGATAGGAATAGCGACCGGCTGTCTCATTGAAACTGGCAGCGCTATCGGGCTGACCGGCATACATGGCGCTCTTGTACGTCGCGGTTGCGCCAAATGCGAACTGCTCGGTTGCCTGGTAGCGGATTTGAGCGGTGGCCTGGGTATCTGCAAAGTTCGAAAGCGTTAGCCCGACATTGTCCGGATCAATGCTTTCCAGTACCTCGGCGTCCATGATTACAACGCCGATCTGACCAGAGAGGCGGTCCGTTATATTGCCGACAACCCCCAGTTCGATCCCTTTCACCCGGGTCTTGCCGGTGTTGATCGCGCCTTCGATCGAATAGTCGTCCGAGCCAAGCTCGAAAATATCGGACTTGGTTGTCTGAAATACGGCTGCGGTCAGCAGGAACCGGTCGTCGAACAGGTCCCATTTCAGGCCTGCCTCAAAGCTCGTCGAGGATTCAGGCCTGCCGCTGACAGCAGGATTGACCGGGTCCACGCAGAAACCGCCATAGCCGCAATTGGAACCCAGATCGGACTCGCCGCCGTTGATATTCTTTGCTGTGCCCCAGCTTGCATAGAGCATCATTTCGTCGACAGGCTTGATGCTGATCCCGGCATGGCCGTTCCACAGCGTTTCGTTCTGGCGGTAATCTTCGCCGCGGGTTGCCAGGCTAAAGTCTGTAGCATCGAGCCGCACGCCACCGTTGATCGAGAGCCAGGGCGTGATATCAACCGTGTCCATCGCATAGAAGGAAAGCGCGCTGACCTGCCAGACGCTGTCCGATCCATCTCTTGTGATTTCGCGGCCAAGCAACGAACGTATCGCATCCGGTTCAACGATCAGGTTGCCGTCGGCATCCGTGATACAATAGCCGGGCCGTGTCCCGCCGCGGCCGCTTACCGTGCAATTGGTCGCGCCGCTATTGGTGATCGAATAGACGCCGTTTGTAACCTTGTGGTCGGAATATTCGCTGCCGACAATCAATGTATGGGCCAGAGATCCGGTGTCAAAGCTGCTGATCGCGTTGAACTGGTTGACGAAATAGCGCACTTCCTGCCAACCCTGATGGTCGCTCAGGGCTATGGTGGCGCCGTCCACGCCACCGCGCGCGCCGGTTGTCACATAGCCATTGCTCGATTCACCATAGCGGGTCGAGTTGACGATTTTGAATCCGTCAAATGGCTCGATGAAAATACGGCCGGTGACGGTATCGACATCGGATTTCAGAAAGTCTCCGTCCTGGGTAAACGCGGGAATATCGTCAAACGGTTCTCCGTAGCCGTCCGCCGTGCTTGCGGTCACATAGCTGCCGAGGTCGGGCTTGTCGTTGGCGGTCAGGTGATAATAGTCGAGCGAAAAGCGCACGGCATCACTTACCTGCAACGTGCCGGAGATCGCTGCGCCCCACCGTTCCCGATTTGCCGGATCTCTGCCGGGAACATCCTGATTTGAATATAGGAGATTCGCGCGGATCGCGGCATTGTCGGACAAGAGCCAGTTGGTATCTATCGTCCCGCGATAAAGATTGTCGGTTCCTATTCCCAGATCGACCCGGCTGAAATTATAGTCCGTGCTGGCCTGTTTGGTGATAGCGTTCACCGCTCCGCCGGTCGCTCCGCGTCCGGCAAAGGTCGCGCTTGGGCCCTTGGTTATTTCGATCTGGTCCACAGCGAAGCTCTCCCGCGTGGTCATGCCGGGATCGCGCAGGCCATCGACGAAAACGTCGCTTCTGGCTTCCTCGCCGCGGATGATATAGCGGTCGCCAAATGCGTTGCCATTCTCTCCGGTGCCGATCGTCACGCCTGGCTGCTGGGACAGAATTTCCTTCAGGTCGGTGGTCCCTGCTTCCTCGATCTGGCTTTCGGTGATGACCGTGATGGTCGCCGGCGTTTCGGCCAGTGGCTTCACTCTGCGGGGATCAGCTGAAATGCGCGCCTTATATGGTGCACCCTTTTGCGTATACGGGTTTACGTCGGCGGTATCATCCTCGATCCGCAGCGTTTCCAGTTCGACCTCTTCCGGCTCGGCATCCTGGGCAAAAGCCGGAGTGGCCGCGATCATCGTGGTGATCCCCAAGGCTGCTGCTGCGCCGCATGTGGCGAGGCTGCGATGACTGACGCTCTGGGATCTGAGACTCGTCGGGCGCAGGATATTCTTGTTCATGATGTCGATTTCCTTTTTCATCGTGTTCGGAGTGAATAATCAATGGGAAGGGTGATGGTGACGCTGCCCTGAACCATCGTGTCAGGCATGCGGGGCAGCGGTGCCACGCGCTGCATCAACGCGAGAGTAGCTTCGTCGAGTATCGCGTATCCGCTGGATCCTCTGATCGAAACGCCGGAAATATTGCCGCTTCGACCCACTGTGAAGCGCACCTTGACCACGCCCTGCTGGCGGGCCTTGCGCGCCTCCGACGGATATTGCTTCCGGCGGTTCAGATGCGCGCTAACCATCGCGAAATAATCGGCTTTTTCCTTCCGTGCCTGCGGACTATCGCCGGACGTTTCGCTGGATGGCGCCTTTTCAGGAGCAGCGGCGGCGGGACCGGCACTGACGGCTGTTCTGGGTGATGGCAAAATGACGGGACTGTTATTGCGCAGAGCCATGGGCTGCGGCTGCGCCACCGGTGACTGTTTCGGCGACGCCGCCGGGACGGGCGGAGCAGGCGCGCGCGTGACGGGTCTATCCAGCGAAGCATGTATTTGCTCAATCGGCACGGGGTCAGCGGGTCGCGGGTCGCTCGACGGCTGTTCCGGCGCAGGAGAAGAGGCCCCGCTTGCCGGAGGCAGTTCGACCAGAACAACGGGCTCCGGCATTGGCGGGACAGGCTCTTTGTCCCAGGCTGTGAGCGTCCAGGCAAGCACGCCATGCGCAGCGAGCGCCGTCAGCCCGGCAAAGACCCATTGCCGCTGCTCGGCCCGATCGAGAAACGGCGCATTCATTGTGGACCCGTTGTTTCGGCGCCCACAAGCGCGACGTGGAGATAGCCTGCGGAGCGGAGCTTGTTCATCGCGCCCATGATCGTGTCATAGGTTATTGTCTTGTCGGCGCGCAGATAGATGCGCTGCTCTTTATCGGCCTTGGTGGCGACCCCAATGGCAGCGCCCAGTTCGGCCAGCGTTACGATGGATTCATCGACAAGAATCTTGCCGTCTGCCTGGATCGAGAGAAAGACCGGCTTGTCGGGCTTTGGCGCCGCTGCCGCGTTCGAGGCTGGCAGATCAACTTTCACGTCCACCGTTGCGAGCGGCGCTGCAACCATGAAAATGATGAGCAACACCAGCATCACGTCGATAAACGGAGTAACATTTATCTCGTGATTGACCGGGAGGTCGTCGCTGGTGTCGGATAGCCGGATCGACATCGTCTCAATCCTTCCTGCCGGCTTCGCGCTTGCCGGAAGCGACGCCGCGGCTGAGATCACGAGACACGAGGCGCAAAATCGCCGCCGCGGTATCGGAAACGAGCGCGCGATGGGCCGATATCTGGCGCGAGAAATGATTGTACATGATCACCGCCGGAATGGCGGCAACGAGGCCAAGCGCGGTCGCCAGCAGCGCTTCGGCGATGCCCGGAGCGACCACGGCAAGATTGGTTGTTTGCTTTTCGGCGATACCGATAAAGCTGTTCATGATGCCCCAGACCGTTCCGAACAGCCCGACAAAGGGGGCGGTGGCACCGATTGTGGCAAGAATGTTGACGCCGCGGGTCAGGCGGCGGGCTAGCGCGGCTTCATATCTCTCAAAACGGGAGACGATCCGCTCCTTGACGCCTTCGCCGTCGTTCAGGGCATCCGACGATAGCGCCAGCTCCGTCGATGCCTCTGTCACCAGCGCGTTGCCGTTCAAGGCCGCGACGCCGTTCGCGTCGTCCAGCGATTTCAGCACGATGGCACCATCATGGGCTTCGCGTGCTTTCGCAGTCGCGGCGCGCAATTCCAAAGTCTTGGCGATAAAGATCGTCCAGCTGGCAAGGGAAGCGAATGCAAGGCCGACAATGACGAGTTTCACAATCCAGTCCGCCTGGGCAAACATGCCTGCAACGCTCAGTTCAACCGGTATTGTCGCCACCGCAGGCGCGGCCATCGCTGAAGCAGGTGCAATGAATGCAAAGCAGGCAACGACGCCGATCGCGCATTTTTCAAATTCAAGTTTCATTCAGACCCCCAAAGCCGTCTAAGTGCGAATCACTCGCAATAGCGGCCAACTTGCAGAAATGCTCTGCTAATGCAAGTGATTCTCATTAGAATTAAGGATCGTCGTGCTTTTGACCAGTTTCGCGCACGCTGGAAACAACACTGGAACTGGCCGGCGGGCTGCTGCCGTTCGGCGGAATTGGCTAATGTTCCATTTGCTTCGAGATGGGCAGGCGCGCGGTAGGATGGGCCTGTGAGCGTTCGTTTGTTTGGCTAGTCGTCGAAAACCGATCGGCCGCCAGCTGCCGGATTCCGGCGAAATATGCTGGCCTTGCCTCAGGACAATGCGATCGAGCTTCGCTGGCCGACTGCATTTAAATGCCTGCAGCGCCTCTCGGCCACGACAATTGTGTGGCAGAATGAATGTAAACGATAAGGATAGCTGGCGGAGCCGGAGGGATTCGAACCCTCGATAGGTTGCCCTATACACGCTTTCCAAGCGTGCGCGATCGACCACTCTGCCACGGCTCCGCATTACCGCCTGACCCGTGAATATGGTCGAAGTTCAGACAGCGAGGCTTCCCTAATGGGGGAATCGGGCTTTCGCAAGCGATAGTGTGCGGTTAGGGTTCACGCCAGCAATTAAACCCGTTCGTCCTGAGCTTGTCGAAGGACCGGGTGCGTATATAACCGTGCTTCGACAAGCGCAGCACGAACGGAATTTGGGGGATATGTTTATGAGAAAGATCAGCGCCGCTGTTTCACTATTCGCTCTGTTGAGCGCGACACCCGCCCTCGCCCAGGACGCCGAAAAACCCGAATATCCCAGCCCCAATGCGATAGTCGATGCCGCCCCGGCCAGCGACTGGGTGACCATCGCGCCAAGCGACTTGCTGGTCATGGACCTCGCCGCCGATTCCGAAGGCAACGCCCGCCGCGTGGTCATCCAGCTGATGCCTGAACCGTTTTCGCAGGGCTGGATCCGCAATATCCGCAAGCTGGCCGCCGCGCACTGGTGGGACGGCACCAGCATCAACCGGGTGCAGGACAATTATGTCGTGCAATGGGGGGATGCCGGTTACGATAATCCGGAATCGGGCGAGACCGAGCAGAAGGCTTTGCCGGAGGGTTTGGAGACGGTGCCGGAGGGTGATTATCACACGCTGACACTTCCTGATTTTCCACAATTTCCTCTCAAACCTGATAAAATTTCGGACAAGCAATTGTCACTAGTTATTAATGCAATGATATTGGCTGGAATAGATCTTGAAAAATTTGATTTGGACCAAGAAAAGAAAAAAAAGGGCTACCCAAATTCGCTCAGGGCTCAGTTAGCAGATCGGTATTCGGATGTCCCATCCATCACCGCTGGATGGCCGATCGCTGGCGAAACCGACGAAAAAACGTTGATTCCTAAATTTTGGCCCGTCCACTGCTACGGCGCCGTCGGTGTCGGCCGCAACCTGTCCCCTGATACCGGCAGCGGTGCCGAGCTTTACACCGTCATCGGCCACGCACCGCGCCATCTGGATCGCAACATTGCGGTGGTCGGACGGATTATCGAGGGGATCGAACATCTCTCCAGCCTGCCGCGCGGCAAGGGGCAGCTGGGATTTTACGAGGACGCCAGCAAGCGTGTACCGATCATCTCGATCCGCCTGGGTGATGCACTGGCCGAAGACCCGTCACCTGCCTTCGAGTATCTTGATACCGAGAGCGAGGTCTTCGCAAAATATGCCGACGCCCGCGCCAATCGCCGCGATCCGTTCTTCATCGTGCCAGCGGGTGGTGCGGATATCTGCAATATTCCGGTGCCGGTGCGACGGGTGAAGGGGGAGTGAGGAAGGCGGTGCACCTGCGCAGGCAGGTGCCCATCTCTCGCCATTGCGTCTGGTCGCTCGCTCGGGAGATGGACCCCGGCCTTCGCCGGGGCACAGTGAAGTATTTTGCCTTTCCTACAGCCGGTAATTTGGGTTAGCCTGGCTTCATGGTCGAAAGTCTGTCTTCATCCTCCAAACTGCGGTTTTCAGCAATTTCCGGACACGAATTTTTCTTCGCAAAAGGGGGTGTGACCCTGTGTGACCCAATTGTTCCCCGCCGCAGGGCGGGGTCCAGAACAGTCGCGCCTTTGCGTCTGAAAACCTATCGACAGGACTCGACTGGGCCCCGCCCTGCGGCGGGGTACGAAATCGCCTTTACCGGGGGCAGGAAGCTTATTTTTTCTTAACAGTGTAAAGTTTGTAAAGTTCAACGAGGCAGGAGTTGCATGAAACACTATTTTCGATCCGTACAGATGGTCTTTTCGTCGCTTGTCCTCGGCTGTTTTTCACTGGCTGCCCCGGCACTGGCGCAGGAAGAAATCGCAGAACAAAGCCCCGGCGAAATCCTCGCTGCCGCCCCGGCCGAGCACTGGCTGCCGATCCCGCTCACCGATCTGATGGTGATGACCCTGCCCGATGCCGCCGACGGCAGCAAACGGGAGGCGGTGATCCAGCTGCTCCCGGCCAGTCTTTCCGGCGGCCATGTTCGCAACGTCCGGACCTTTGCCCGCACCCGCTGGTGGGACGGCACCAAAATCTACCGCGTCGCCAGGGATTTCGTCACCCAGTTCGGCGGCAATCCCGACGCCAAGAAGCTGCCGAAAGGCCTCGAGACTGTTCCTGAGAGCGAATATTATAATGCCGCGCTCGGGGTGAAACGCGACGCCGACATGGCGGCGCTCAAGGCGGCGGTCGATTACAGCAACCAATATCAGGGCACCGAAATCCAGCCGCTGATGAAGATGATCTACGAGAATACAGGAGCGCAGAAAGTCGGTTTCGGTGGCGGCTGGCCGATCGGCAGCAAGACCGTGGACGGCGAGCTTCGCTATTATCCGCTGACCTGTCGCGGGTCGCTGTCGCCGGCCCATTATGATCCGCCCGACGCCGGAACCGGCGCGGAAATGTCGGTGATCACCGGCGAAGCGGCGCGCAGTCTCGATACGACCTTCGGCATGGTCGGCCGGGTGATCGCCGGGCTGGAGCATTTGCAGAATCTCCCGCTCGGCACCGATCCGGGCGGCTTCTATGCCGACAAATCGGAATATACCGAGATTGAATCGATCCGGCTGGCGAGCGAATTGCCGCTCGCCGATCAACCGGCTTACGAATATCTCGCCAGCTACAGCCCGGCGCTGCTGCAATATATCGAGGCGCATGGCGGCTATGGCAATATTTGCACCGTGCCCGTGCCGATTAGGAAAGTTTCAAGATAGGGCAATAAAATTACAAGGCGTCTCGCGCAGGCCGATATTTGCTGTTATTGATTGCCGACAGACTCAAGAAACAGGAGCCTCCCCATGCGCGTCGGTACCCCAAGAGAAATCAAGAACCATGAATATCGGGTCGGCCTGACCCCGGAATCGGTCCGTGAGCTGGTTGCCCACGGCCATGATGTGCTGGTCGAAACCGGGGCAGGCCTTGGCATCGGTGCCGAAGATTCGGAATATATCGATGCCGGCGCAACCATTGCTTCGACCCCTGCCGATATCTTCGAAAAATGCGACATGGTGGTCAAGGTCAAGGAGCCGCAGGCGGTCGAACGGGCGATGCTGCGCGAAGGCCAGATCTTGTTCACCTATCTCCACCTCGCGCCCGATCCGGAACAGACCGCAGACCTGGTCAAATCGAAAGCAATCTGCATTGCCTATGAAACGGTCACCGGCACAGGCGGATTGCCGCTGCTCAAGCCGATGAGCCAGGTCGCCGGGCGGATGTCGATCCAGGCTGGTGCGACGGCGCTGGAAAAAGCCCATGGCGGTCGCGGTATATTGCTCGGCGGCGTCCCCGGCGTTGCCCCTGGCAAGGTCACGATCATCGGCGGCGGTGTCGTCGGTTTCAACGCCGCGCAAATGGCCGCCGGTCTCGGCGCGGATGTGACAATCCTCGACCGCGATCCGGATGTGCTGGAATCGGTCGGCACCCATTTTGAATCGCGCGCCAAGACCCGCTTCTCCAACAAGGCCAATCTGGCCGAATGCGTTGCCGAAGCGGATCTGGTCATCGGTGCCGTGCTGATTCCGGGCGCGGAAGCCCCAAAGCTGGTGACCCGCGAAATGCTGAAGTCCATGCGGCCCGGCTCGGTGCTCTGCGATGTTGCGATCGACCAGGGCGGCTGTTTCGAAACCTCCAGGGCGACCACCCACGAAGACCCGACCTATGTCGTCGATGATATCGTCCATTATTGCGTCGCCAATATGCCCGGCGCGGTATCGCGCACCTCGACCTATGCGCTCAACAATGTGACCCTGCCCCACACGCTGGCGATTGCCGACAAGGGCTGGGAAGCGGCGCTGCGGGACGACGCGCATCTTGCCCAGGGGCTGAATGTCTGGAATGGCCAAGTCACATATAAGGCCGTCGCCGAGGATTTGGGCTATGAATATATGCCGGTATCGGAGATTGTGGGACTGAAGGCGTAATCTGGTTGGAGAACAGCTGTTTGATCCGTTCGTGGTGAGCTTGTCGAACCACATCTCTCGGACGAAATATGTCCTTCGACAAGCTCAGGACAAACGGCATAACAAGAAGGACGGACCTACATGGCAGCAGCAGACCAGAAACCGCTCGGCTCGGGATTTCCAGCGAAGAGCGAACCGCACGAAATACTCGCCGGCATTGATCTGTCCGGCAAGACCGCCATCGTCACCGGCGGCTATTCCGGCATTGGTCTGGAAACCACCCGCGCGCTGGCGGGTGCTGGCGCGACGGTGATCGTGCCGGTACGCGATCCGGCAAAAGCAAAAGAGAATCTGGCGACCATCGACGGCAATGTCTCTTCGACAAAAATGGACCTTGCCGATCTCGCTTCGGTGCGCGACTTCGCTGCCTCGGTGGCCGGCGATATCGATTCGCTGGATCTGTTGATCAACAATGCCGGCATCATGGCTTGTCCACTCGAGCGGGTCGGGCCCGGATGGGAAAGCCAGTTCGGTGTCAATCACATGGGCCATTTCGCGCTGACCAAGGCGCTGATGTCCTTGCTCGAAAAAGCTTCCGCACCGCGCGTGGTCGCGCTGTCGTCGGTCGCTCACAAGCGCAACGGCCTGTTGTGGGATGATATCCAGTTCGAGAACAGCGACTATAATAAATGGGTCGCTTATGCTCAGGCCAAGAGCGCCAACGCCCTGTTCGCCAATGCGCTCAGCCGCCGGATGCAGGCTTTTGGCGGCCGTGCCTTCTCGGTCCATCCGGGCGGCATTTTTACTCCGCTGCAACGCCATCTGCCCCGGGAAGAGCAGGTTGAACTGGGATGGCTGAACAAGGACGGCACGGTCCCGCCGATGATTGCCGAGATATTCAAGACCACCAGCCAGGGCTGTACCACGAGCTTGTGGGCCGCCACGTCACCGCTGCTTGACGATATGCCGGGCGTCTATTGCGAGGATTGCGACGTCGCACAGCTGGTGGGAGAAGACTCGCCATCCTTCATGCATTGCGCACCGCATATCACCATTGACGAGGATGCCGAACGGCTTTGGGAGCTCAGCGAGACGTTGCTCGCGACTGCATGATGGTGAAGGACGGCAAGGAGACCAGCGAATATGCCGGGTTGCTGCAGCGCGATGCGACCGGCTTCTTTCTGCGGTGCGACGATGGCGAGCGCTATCGGCTCGAACTGTTGCGCACCCCGATTGACGAAGTCGAGAAAAGGGTGGTGGTGACCGGGCGGATCACCGGCAATGCGATGCTCGAAGCAGAGGGAATCCGGCTGACATGAATTTCGACCGTGCCGGGACCGGCGATATTCCACGCCTCCACGCGCTGGTCGAAAGCGCCTATCGCGGCGAAAGCGCCAGGCGCGGCTGGACCCATGAGGCCGACCTGCTCGGCGGACAGCGGACCGATGCCAAGGCGTTGCGGGAAATCATCGAGGCCGACAGTCAGGTCATCCTGCTGGCGAAAAACGTCGACGCCATCACGGGGTGCGTCCAGCTCTCCCATGTCGGAGATGGGCTCGCCTATCTCGGCTTGTTGACCGTCGATCCCGATTTGCAGGCGTCAGGTCTTGGGAAGGAATTGCTGGTACGGGCGGAGCAATTTGTCCGCGACCACTGGCAGGCAAGGGCCATGGAGATGACCGTCATCCGCCAGCGCAGCGATCTGATCGCCTATTACGAGCGGCGCGGCTATGCGCGAACCGGCGAGCACCGGCCCTTTCCCCATGGCGACGAACGCTTCGGCCGGCCGAAATCTCCCGAACTGGAATTTGCGGTGCTACGCAAGCCGGTCTAGGCGGCCTTACCCTCGAGCGCTTTTTGCCGGCGGCGCTGGACCGAACTGCCCATGCCGAGCGCTTCGCGATATTTCGCGACCGTGCGCCGGGCGATGTCAAAGCCCTTGGCCTGCAACAGCGTGACCAGCTTGTCGTCGGACAGGATTTTCTTCGGGTCCTCATCATCGATCAGCGCCTTGATATGGCTTTTGACCGCCTCCGCCGACGCCGCCTCGCCGCCGGTCGACGACTGGATTCCGCTGGTGAAGAAATATTTGAGCTCAAAAGTCCCGCGCGAACAGGAGAGATATTTGTTCGATGTCACCCGGCTGACGGTCGATTCGTGCATCTCGATCTTTTCGGCGATATGCCTGAGCGTCAGCGGACGGAGATGCGCGACCCCCTTGCGGAAAAACTCCTCCTGCTGTTTGACGATCTCGGTTGCGACTTTGACAATCGTCCGCTGCCGCTGGTCGAGCGCCTTGACCAGCCAGTTGGCGTCGGCGAGGCATTCGTTGAGCCAGTCCTTTGACTCCTTGTCCTGCGCGCCGTCTTTCAGCTCGGAATAATATGTGCGGTTTACCAGCACCTTGGGCAAAGTGGCGCTGTTCACTTCGATGATCCAACGGCCTGCCCGCTCGGCGATGAACACGTCCGGGACCACCGCCTGCACCGCACCGCCGCCAATCTTGCAACCGGGCTTGGGGTCATAGTTGCGCAACTCGCTGATCATGTCCATCAGGTCTTCATTGTCGACACCGCATATCCGCTTGAGTTGCGGCAGCGCGCCTTTCGCCAGCAGATCGAGATTGTCGATCAGACGCTCCATCGCCGGATCATAGCGATCGGCGTCCTTTGCCTGCAGGGCCAGACATTCCGCCAGATCTCGCGCACCGACACCGACCGGGTCGAGCGTCTGGACACTATCCAATATGCGTTCAACGTCGACGAGCCCGACATTCAGCCGCTGGGCCAGCTCAAGCAGGTCTGCCTGCAAATAGCCGCACTCGTCGATCTGGTCGATGATATGCTGGGCAACAAACAGGTCCATACCCGAAAGAACGGCGCCGGCCTGATCCATCAGATGATCGGTCAGGGTTATTTCGGCGACCAGCATATTCTCGAAATCCGGGGCTTCACCGCTGGCCGCCGCACCGGAGCCGGAACTGGAACCATTGAGCCCGAGCTGGCCATCGAGCGCGCCGTCGCTGTCCGAAAGACTGTTGTTGGAAAAACTGTCCGTATCGCCCTGCATGTCGAGCGTGGATTCCGATTCCGCCGGTCCGGTCGACAATATTTCGTCGCTACCCTGCGCGGCAGCCTCACTCGGTCCGTTCTCATTCTCGCTGACTTCACCGCTTTCGGTCGAAATATCTCCGGTATCCAGAAGCGGGTTTTTCTCGATCTCGTCGGAAATGAATGTTTCGAGCTCGAGATTGGACAAGGTCAGCAGCTTGATCGCCTGCTGCAATTGCGGCGTCATCACCAGCGACTGACTCTGCCGCAAATCGAGACGAGGCGCGAGTGCCATTGCTAGAGAGCGAAACCTTCGCCCAGATAGAGCCGTCGGACGTTGGCATCCGCAACCAGATCTTCGGGGCTGCCGGCAAACAACACCTGGCCGTCATAGATTATGCAGGCGCGGTCGACGATATCGAGCGTTTCGCGGACGTTATGGTCCGTGATCAAAACCCCGATGCCGCGATCACGCAACTGGCAGACCAGATCACGAATATCCGAGATCGACAGCGGATCGATACCGGCAAATGGTTCATCGAGTAGCACGATCGACGGGCTCGCGGCCAGCGCGCGGGCAATCTCGCATCGCCGCCGCTCGCCACCAGACAAGGCCATTGCTGGCGAACTGCGCAGCTTTGTGAGTCCGAATTCATCGAGTAGCCGGTCCAGCGTTTCATGCCGGACATCACCATCGGGCTCAACCATCTCGAGCACCGCCAGAATATTCTGTTCGACGGTCATGCCGCGAAAAATAGAGGTTTCCTGAGGAAGATAGCCGATGCCGAGGATCGCCCGGCGGTACATCGGCAAAGCGGTAATATCCTCGCCATCGAGCATGATCCGGCCGGCGTCCGGCCGCACCAGCCCCATGACAGAGTAGAAACAGGTCGTTTTCCCGGCACCATTCGGGCCCAACAAGCCTACGACTTCGCCGCGCCCTACCGACAGTGACACGTCGGACAGGACCGAGCGCTTGTCATAGCTTTTGGCGATGGAAACAACGGCCAGGCCATGTTCCATGGCGTCGCTGGCCATGGCGGCCCCCGGATCGGCCATCGCCGGAATGTCAGTGACCGCTGCGTCGTTCATTATTCGTCCTCATTTGCATGGGCTGTCTTGTTCGTTGGTTGAGAGCATGCCCCAATCTGGACCGAATTGGCAAGCTTTGTGCATGCTATATTGAAAATGGCTTTTTCGCGGCAATAATCAAGCACAGGGAGAGCGGAAACGGCACAATTCATCCGCTGCCGGTTCGGGGCGTCAGTCTTTGCGCTGCGGCACCGTGAAGGTACCGGATACGCGTCCGCTCGAATCCTGGGACCCGACCGAAGAGCCGCCCGTCGAACGGCCATCTATCGTCGATCTGCCTGATGCAAGATCGATGATGACACGTCCGCCCGAAAGACGGTTGGTGCCCTGAGTCAATGTGACATTGCCCAATAGGGTGATGAGACGCCGATCGAGGTCATATATCGCAACATTGCCCGAAGCTGTGTCACCCGCTTTCCTGACCGTTACGCCGCCCGATGCATCGATCCGGTCGATTTCGATCCCGCCGGCGTTGCGATAGGCAACGGTCATCCGCGCTGCGTTGAGCACCAGTCCAGCCTGCTCGACCCGGACAGCGCCCGAAAGCACGACGCGGTCGGCACGATCCTGTACCTCTATCCGGCCGGCATCGAAATTCACCGGTGCGTTGCTGTTGTGACTGCCAAAGACCTGGGCAGGAGCCGGGCCCGCGAGCAACAAAAGTCCCGAAGCAAGGATAGCGGTGCCGCCGGACAGCGAAAGAAATAGGTTCAATTTCATCTAGGGTCTTCTTAATCCATTTTGTTCGATCCGCAAACGCGCATTGCCTTCGAGGCTAACCGTACGCTCTGCCAGATCGGCTTCCAGCCGGTCCGCTCCAAATGTGCCGATATTGGTTCGGCCTTCCACGGCGCCTCCGCTTGTCAACGTCCGTTGCTTGAGATCAACGGTCACATTGCTGGTCGAAAGACGGTAGCCGCTGGCAGACTCGACCTGCACGGGCCCCGGAACCAGGACATTTTCCTGATCCATGTCATAGCGACCCTGATTTGCACGAATCTGGGCCGGGCCGTCCTGCAGCAATATCCGGGCCGAAAGGTCTTTGAGATCCACAACCGCTTCGCGCGAACTTTTCTGCACGGCAGACCCTGCTTTCAGCGAAAACGGGCGGCCTTCGCTATCCTCGCCCCGGTAGAGCGCCTCGGTCACGCGCATCCGTTCCCTGGCAACCTCGACACTATTCTTGTCGAGAACAAAGCTGAGTTCCCCGGACATGGTGAACGGAGCCAGCGCCAGCATGGACCCCAATGCTCCGACGCCAACCGGCAGGATGAACCGCAACCATTTCACATTGCGGTCGTGCTTGCCGTTCGGAGCAGCAAATTCCTGACGCTTCGTCCGGACTAGATTGGCGGCGGTCGACATGGTTGCGTTACAATCCCAAAAACCGGAACTTAAATCGATTGTGCTTGAGGTCCAACAACTTAAGCATGGGCAAAAATATCCGTTTCCGGCCAACCCGCGAGATCCAGCCGGGCCCGATCGGGCAGAAAGTCGAAGCAAGCCTGCGCCAGAGCGGTCCTGTCCTCGCGCGCGAGCCGGATTTCCAGTTCATCCTTCAACCGGTGCAGAAAGCGAACGTCCGATGCTGCATATTCCCGCTGGGCCTCGCTCAGTTCGGGGTTGCCCCAGTCACTGGACTGCTGTTGTTTGGAAATATCCTGGCCGAGCAATTCGCGGACCAGTTCCTTCAGGCCGTGGCGATCGGTGTAGGTCCGGATGAGCCGCGAAGCGATTTTGGTGCAGAATACCGGCTCTGCCATCACGCCCATATAATGTTCGATGGCAGCGAGGTCGAAACGGGCAAAATGATAGAGTTTCACGCGATCGGGATCGGACAAAATCGCGCGAAGGTTCGGGGCAGCATAGTCGCTATCAGGGCCGAAGCGCACCAGATGCTCGTCACCCTGGCCGTCCGATATCTGCAGCAGGCACAGACGGTCACGGGGGGTTTGGAGACCCATGGTTTCGGTATCAACGGCGACGGCACCCTCGCCTAATACGCCTGCGGGAAGGTCTTCTTCATGAAAAAAAACTGCCATTATATTCTGCCTGTCCATTTAATCGCTGGCGCAGCTTCCTTTTCTCAACCGTAACGCCGGCACAATACCCTTTTCATTCCACTGGGGGTCCTGGCCAGATCTCCGGCTGCAAAAAATTGACAGCTCCGCATCATTGGATATGCTATGTGCCGCAGGCCGGTTCAAACAGCAAGTTTAGTTTGGCCAGGAACTCGGATCGGTGGCGCAAACGGAGGAGGAATTCGACGATATGAGCGAAAAAGCACCCAAGGCAACCGCTACCGGCTTCGACTTCAACAAGGCGACGATCGTCTCGCTCCTCTACATCGCCGGATTTGTTGTGGGCATTACCGGAATCGTCGGCTTCATCCTGGCTCTGGTCTGGAAAGACGAAGTCGCCGGCACCTGGGAAGAAAGCCATCTGCAATTCCACGTCAGGACATTTGTCATCGGGCTCGTGGTCGGCATAATCGGCGGAATTCTGTCGATAATATTGATCGGCATTCCGATTCTGCTGGCGCTGTTTCTATGGATATTGGTTCGGTCCGTGGTCGCTTTGTCCAAAGCCCAGAAACATGAACCGATGGCTGATCCGAAATCATGGCTTTTGTGACGAAGGCGCCGTCGAATTCTGAATCGACGAGATTCTGACCCGAACATCGAATTCATTCGCTTATTCGTCTGTTTTTCTATATAGTTGAGACGCGTGGCAATTAGATTCGCGCGAACAATGCTTTGGAAATCGTCCGCTGCAGCATTGGGATTATTGGGTAGGGCGAATTGAAAGTGACGATTTAAGAATGGGTTTTGACAGAAACCGGCGAGGTAGAGGCCGGGACAAGCGCGACGGCTTCGGTGACGAAAACTTCGATGGATACCAAGGTGATAGCGGTCCGCCCGTAGAGAGATATACGCGACCGGACAGTGATTCCGGCGGCGCCAGACGCGGCGGTGGCGGTATGCCAGACCAGGTTGTCGGCGAAAGCACCGGAACAGTAAAGTTTTTCAATGCGCAAAAGGGTTTTGGCTTCATCGTGCAAGACGGTGGTGGCGAGGATGTTTTTGTTCATATCAGCCAAGTCGAACGCGCAGGCCTGAAAGGGCTCGCAGAAGGTCAGACGTTGCGATTTTCGCTGGTCGACCGTGGCGGCAAGGTTTCGGCTTCCGACATACAGATCGAAGGCGATCTGATCGAAGTTACGAACAGCGCTCCCGCTCGCGAAGAGCGCGGTGGCGGCGCGCCCCGCCGGGAACTTACCGGAGAAAAAGCGACCGGAACGGTCAAATTTTTCAACGGCACCAAGGGCTTCGGCTTCATCCAGCGTGATGACGGCCAGCCGGACGCTTTTGTCCATATCTCAGCCGTAGAACGCGCCGGAATGCGCGGGCTGGAAGAAGGCGACAAGCTCGAATTCGAACTCGAAGTAGACCAGCGCGGGAAAACCGCTGCAGTGAATTTGACCGCAAAATAGCGGGTTAGATCTTGTTCAGGAAATCATGAGTAGCGGGCCTTCGGGTCCGCTATTTTTTTTATGTGCTCGAAGGACATCGAGACCGGTGCCGGGCAACAGACAAAGAAAAGCCCGCCGAAACGCGCGTTCCGGCGGGCTTTTCAATGTGTCCGGTTTCTAGAAGCGGAAGGTAACCGCGCCCGAATATACCTGGCTGGAGACGTCCGACCGACCGACCGTGGAATCGGCAGATAGATCAAACGAGATGTTACCGGCGTTGTACCGCAAGCCGACGCCGACTTCGCCCCAGTTTTTATCAGCATTTACCAGCTGGAACGGCACCACTGCGCCATTTCCGCCGACAAAATTTGCGGCAAATGCATTGGGATTGTCCATGAACTCGTGGACATAGTTCATCGAAGCGCGCAGCTGCAATTTATTGCCCGGCTTCGATTTGAATTCCACGCCTGCGAGGCCCTGGATACTGGCATAGTCTGGCCGAATAATCGCCAGGGCCGGTCCGCCGCCTTGTTCGCTAACATTGCTGAAATTGATCTTCGCTGCCCGGGCACGGATACCCGGAGAAACGATTGATTCAAGAAGATCCAGTTCTTTCGACAATCCGATTTCGGAACCGAACACCAGGCTGTCATCGTCGGTCGTCAGGCCGAATGTCTGTGCACCAAGCGTCACGTTGCGCAACGTTTCGACATTATATGTACCCAATGTCACCCGCGCATCCAGTATCAGGTCACCAAAGGTCTTGCTGCGACCGTAAACGGAACCCATGATGGCTTTTGATTGCGCGGTGTTGCCCAATGCCACCGTGGCATCGATGTCCGAATAATATGCAGACAGTCCGATGAAGGACGACTCGTCGAGATAATATTCGATGCCACCGGAGATGAAGAAGCCGTCAAATTCATCTTCTCCGTCGGCACCGGCACCCGGATTGCTGAGCGGCATCGATCCGCCATCACCGTTCACGTATCCGCCGGCAAGATAGACCGCCATGTCTTCATTGACGCCGCCGGAGCGCATTACAGTATCATCGGCGCTTGCAGCTGCATCGCTCAGGACAGCAGAGCCGTTCGCGACCATGCCACCCAAAGATGCTGCGGCCAGTTGCATCGGACGACCGATAACGGCCACCGTACCTCCGTTCGAGGAACGGTCCGCCATGCTGATTCTGTTCTGGTGCAAACCGGCAACATTGCCCAACATCCCGCGACCCATGGACTGGACCGTCGATTCCGTAGTCGGCGCCCAGCTGTTGAAAGTGGACTGAATGGTTGCCGCATCCGCGAAGTCCAGAACAGAGAACAGACCGGCAGTGGCAACGTTGCCGCGATTGCGGTCCATCAGCGCTGCATAGCTAACCTGCAGAGGGTCCGTTCCATCCACGACATTCTGATAGCTCTGCGCGCTCACTGTCAGATCGACCGCGTTTGCGCTGTAGATAAGCTCGGAAAGCAGGACGGCCGATACGTTTGCCACGCCATCGAACTGGCCGGTCACCCCGCCATCCGCCGTTAGAATGCGATAGGTGCTCGGGGTCACCGTCTGGAAACCGGAAACCGGACCCAATCCGACATTACCACCAAGGTTCGCTTCACCGGTCACGGCCAGCAGATCGGAATTTCCGGTTGCTCCAAGGTCGGCAAGAACGGTTGATCCGGAAGCCAGAATCAGATTTCCGTCAATCGTCAACGTGCCGATGGTACCCATCGTGCCCGGAGCGATGCCCCCCGCGATGCTGGTTACAAACGGAGCATTCACCGTACCGGTGCCCGAGAGCAGCCCGGAAAACAGTGTGTAGTCATAGGCGCTGGTCAACATGCCATTGACTGCAACACGACCACCCGTCTGGTTGCCGTCGTTTTCGAGAGTCAGGCTACCGGCACTATCGATCACGAGCCCGGCCGCTCCGCCAACATTCAGACGATCGATCGTCCGCGCGCTGCTCAGGGTTGTCGTGCCAGCCTGATTAAGCGTCACTTCGAAGTAACGCCGTCCTGCCAGGATGCCGTCTATATCGGAATCCACGTTGTCTGGAATGAAGTCGGTCGCTCCGGCTAGCCCGTTTTCGATGGTTGGCGCCGGTTGCGGATCGCCAGGCGCGTGGGGCTGCTCTTCAACGGCTTCCGGTCCGCCATCGGAAGAAGCGAGGGCGACCGGTGTTGCACCGCCGCTGATCGCGACATTCTCGACCAACGAAGCGCCACCGCTGATCGCGACATTTTCAACGATCATGGCTTCGCCACGGATCGCAGCATTGGCAGCGATTGTTGGCCGTCCGGCGGAAGCGACTTGCGAAATAACCGCAGTAGCCTCTGCTTCTGCAGATGCTACAACAACCGGAGACGCGTTTGGAACCCGTGCTTCGCCAATATTGGAAGCGGGTGCTGGCGTCGGAGCCGAACCTTCCCGCGCGGGAGGAGTCGCATCACCCGTCGCAAGATCCTGGCAGCCATCACCTGGATTAGCGCCTTCTGGATCAAAACAAACTTCGCCAAATTGAGGACTGTCACCAGTACGACCCGCTGATTGTGTGCCAGGGAAACCGTTTACGACATTACCGTCCGCGTCGATGATCCGATAGGCAGGGTCGAGATCGCTCTGCCAGTGGGTTGCGTCTTCCCATGCGCCATCGCCAGCTTTCGCGCTGACATAGCGATAGGGATTCGTGGCCGCGATATAGTCGGCGAAGAGAAACAGTGGCTGATAAAAGCTTTCCGTGCCGTAGGAACTGAAGACCTGAGGCCCAAAGAACCGCGAACCGCCGGAAAGAACCCCGATCTGGAGATCTTCGTCCGAGAGGCTGTTGTTGGCGGCATCGAGAATCAAGGGGCCGCCGGAGTCTCCGCCTGCCGTCGTTGCTTCCCGAACACGCGGCTCATCTTTGTAAAGATTGAAATCAAACGGGTTTGTCTTGTTCGGATCGTCAAAGTCCAGACGATAAAGAACCTGCGGGAGATCACCGAAAGGATCGCCAAAGAGGAACTGGTTACGGTCATCAAATGACGTCAGCGAACCGAGCATGTTTTCGGCTGCACGGCGGCGCCAGTCGATGCCCTGAGACGCACCGGTCGTGCCGCTACCTGACCGGCCATAGCCTGTTATGTTTACGTGATAGCCGGTGCCGTCTTCGTCGCTGATCGCGTCGGGCGTCGGCAGCGGCGAGAACAGCAATGCCCAGGTCGGAATATCCCGCGCTGGATCATCAAGAGCAGCGAGTGCGATATCAGCTTCGAGGAATCCAAACGCATTCGGATCTACGAGGGAATCAGGATGATAATAGATCTGGCTGATGTTGTAGACAAACAGATCGGGGTTTGATGCGAAGCCGTTGTTGATCCAGTCAACAAATCCGGGAAGCGCATTGTCATCGAAGGAGAATGCAGAGCGAAGGCCATTTTCGGAGAAATCGCTCTCGAGGTTGCTGTTAACACAGTGAGCAGCAAACAACACAGTACGAGGATTGATCAAGGTACCGCTGCAGACAAAACCGTCATTGCGGAAGAACATCCCGACGCCGTTTGCGCCGGTTTCATCAATAATATCGGTAGGGGTGAAATTATCGTTGGGCACAATCGCATGAACAGGGGTTGCCAGAGCGAGAGTAGCTATTGCCCCCGTTGCTGCGGTCCGCAAAAGTACAGATTGTGTGGCTCGTCCGAAGTTCTTGATCATGGAATAATGTCCCCTAAAATGCCCAGCCGGAATAGACTCAAGTTATAGCTTTGCGTGATTTTTCCAGCCGAATCAAAGCGAAACTTATTCAGGACATTAATATAAGGTGAAGAAACGGCGGTTTTCCGTGACTTTCTTCAAAGGGGAGCCATGACTTTCGTTACAGTTGTGATTATTACGCAACAGTTATTGGCCAATTTCGGCCATTTTTCGCCGCCACCCCGTTACATTGACGGGCGGCGGCGATAATTCGATTCGGTGGACGAATTCTATCTCGTCCACCGACTGTTATTATGTCCTGGCTCAATCTTTCTGTGCAATTTCGAACAGGAACCAGGCGCGTTCTTCGGCCTGATCGGTCCAGTCGTCGAGCAGGCCGTCGGTCGCATTGTCGCCCGCTTCGCCGGCGAGCTCCTTTGCGTCGCGCAATTTTGCCACGAGTTTGAGATTGTCCGCGCGCAACTCGGCGAGCATGTCCGACGCCGCGACCTTGCTGTCATCATTATCGGAAAGGCTCTGTCGTTTGGCGATATCACCAATGGAAGTCAGGGTGCGATGCCCGTTTTTGCGAACCCGTTCTGCAATCAGGTCGGTGGTGCCGAGTATCTGCGCGGCATGTTCGTCAAACATCAGATGATAATCACGGAAATGCGGCCCCGAAACGTGCCAGTGGAAATTTTTGGTCTTGAGATAGAGCGCGAGACTGTCCGCCAGAATGCCGTTCAGTGCTTCCGCTACCGCCTTTTTTGCATTGTCCCCGGTGGTCATTGTCTTTCTCCTGTTCATTTCAATATGGCAAAGAAATACGCGCGCCCGGAGTGGCTTTCCAACGGGAAATCTGGTTGTCACAGATTGAGGATATCGATCAACAGGGCCTGAGTGAGCAACTGACTGACTTAGTCAGACAATTCCCCACGCGCTGAGCGCCAATATGCCGCCGACCAACAGGAACGCAGCGCCCCCGACGAACCGGACCTTGGCAATCGGAATCGCATCGGCCAGCCGCCGCCGCAAGAGAATAGCCGGCACACAGGCAATCATCACCCCGACCCATCCACCGGCTGCCGCAAATAATGCCATATCCGTCCGCGCGGCGGTGGCAGCCAGGATGAACTGGCCCTTGTCACCAAATTGCAGGATGAACAGGCCCAGAAACGAAGTCCAGAACGGCCCAAGACTCCAGTCGTCGAGCAGGTCGGTCGGTCGTCGCCAGGCCACCATGCCGATTCCGGCAAAGATCAGGGAGAGAGCGTAGAAAAGTTGCAGGGGGTCTTCGCTGATCCACTGGTGGACCGCAGATCCGGCCACCGCGGAAATCGCGCAATTGCAGAGCGTTGCCAGACCCAGTCCCCAGAGGACAGGGGATACACGGCCATATCGGATTGCAAGAGCGGCGCAGAGAATCTGGGGGCGGTCGCCAAATTCGGCCAGGGCCATGGCGAAAAGCGAGGTTAGAAACGCATCCACTATTCTATGCGGCTAAGGCTGGCCGCCAAGACGCAGCGCCACATTGGCCATCAACGCTTCGGTCATCGCCGGGCTGATCTCTTCGCAGTCGAGAGTCGACCGCATTGCTTCCAGATAGAAGCGTACAACGGTTGTAGCGCCACCGTTTGTGATGGCAGGCTGCAGGGCAGCTTCCAACGCACAGCTCAGATCATGGAGAGCGGTCAGATGATGTTGGGTAGCCTTTTGCCGGACATGGTCCAGATGCATCAGAAACTGCACCGGATGCCGAACTATCAGTTCCGCCGGCAATTCGTCGAGCAAGGCATGCATTTCTGCCTGTACGAATAGATTCTGATCATGGTTCATCGCAACTGCCCCTGTTCCAGTGATATCATAGGAAAAACATGGTTAAGAACAGGTAAACGGCGCGGCGTTTTTCGGCAGAATAGCGGCGCAGGCTTTTTCTTGACATTGGCTGGCATTTTCACCATTAGCGCGGGAACGGATGCGGCGCCGATGCGTCGCTGTTTTTATTTCAGCTTCTGCCTTAAGGAATGCACCATGGCGAAACCAGCCAATGTAAAGATCAAACTCGTCAGCACGGCGGACACAGGCTTTTTCTATGTAACCCGCAAGAACCCGCGGAATCTCACCGAGAAAATGGTGCAGCGCAAATATGATCCGGTTGTTCGGAAGCATGTCGAATTCAAAGAAGCCAAGATCAAGTAAACCGCTTTTGATCCGACTTTAACGGTGCAGAACCTTCTGCACCGATTCGATGAATTTTGCGACTGATATCGGCTTGGAGACATAGGCTTCGGCCCCGGCGCTCAATATCCGGTCTTCATCTCCCTTGCCGGCATAAGCGGTCACAGCCATGATCGGTATGATCTTGAGCTGAGCGTCTTTCTTGATCTGCTCGATCAGCTCCAGGCCGCTGACATGCGGCAGCTGGATATCCATGACGATCAGATTCGGCACGAAACTGCGCGCCTTTTCGAGCACCTCGCGACCATCGCTGACCGGCTCGACGACAAAAGCATGGGCCCGCAGCAGGTCGCAAAACAGCTTGAGGTTCAACTCATTGTCCTCGACCACCAACACTCTTTTTGCCACGACCGGTTTTGCCCTTTCAAACTTGTTGCCGACCCATTAGGCGAAAGCGGCAATGGAAACAAATCCCAATCTCGGACCCGATGCCGACATCATCGCCTTGCAGGCGCTCGGCTGGGTGCTGCAGGACCAGGACCGCGCGGAGCGGCTGCTCGCTTTGACCGGACTGGACCCGCGCGAACTCAGGTCAGGTCTCGAGGACCCGACGATGCTGGCGTCCTTGCTCGGCTTTCTCGCCAATCACGAACCCGATCTGATTGCCTGTGCAGAGGCCATTGGTATCGCACCCGATAAACTGGCTGCCGCCGCACATCATCTTAACGCCCCCGGAGATTTTTATGAGTAACAGGCCCCTTCTGATCAGCGATTGCGACGAAGTCCTGCTTCATATGGTGGTGCCGTTCCAGCAATGGCTGGACAGCGACAAGCACATCCATTTCGATCTCGAGAACGGGAGCAATTTCGCGGAGGCGTTGCGCCACAAACATGATGGGACTCAGGTCCTGCCCGAGCAGATCTGGCCGATGCTGAAGGAATTTTTCGACACCGAAATGTATCGTCAGGGCGCAATAGAAGGCGCGGTAGAGTCGATCAACAAGCTCGGCGAAGTCGCCGATGTCGTCATATTGACCAACCTGCTGGATGATCGCCGCGAAGCGCGGGCGGAACAGCTCAAGGCCGTCGGCATCGATTTTCCCGTTTACACCAATCAGGGCGGCAAAGGCGAACTGCTGGCCAATATCCTCGAGGAATTTGAACCGTCGGTCACCGTCTTTGTCGACGACCTCGGGCACCAGCATGGCAGTGTCGCCAAACATGCGCCCGATGTCTGGCGATTGCAGATGGTCGGCGAGCCGATCCTGGCAAAGCATATCATTACAAATCCGGCCGCCAATGCGCGTATCGATCTTTGGGGAGACGCTCTTTCCTGGATATCCGACAAATTTGAAAATGCCGAACCGGCTCCGGCGATGGACCTGTCATCGCAAGAGCTTGACCCCGCCAACCATGCATGAGAGATTTGCCTTATGACCGATAATATTGAAAGCGCCCTGACAGCCAGGGGCATCGAGCTGCCGACACCCGCTGCTCCGGTAGCCTCCTATGTTCCGGCGGTTGAAGCGGGCGGCTTGCTCTATATCAGCGGCCAGGTCTCGATGAGTGATGGCAAGTTGATTACCGGACGGCTGGGAGACGACATGTCTCTCGAAGAAGGCCAGCAGGCCGCAAAGGCCTGTGCCTTGATGATCGCGGCCCAGATCAAGAAAGCGGCCGGATCGCTCGACCGTGTCGACCGGATTGTAAAACTCGGCGTCTTCGTCAACAGTACGGCGGAGTATACCGACCATCCCAAGGTCGCCAATGGCTGTTCCGACATGATGGCGGTGATTTTTGGTGCTGGAGGACAGCATGCCCGCAGCGCGGTCGGCGTTTCGTCATTGCCGCTCGGCGTTGCGGTCGAGGTCGACGCCATAATTGCCCTGAAACCCGAGTGATCGCGGCGCTGCTGGACAATCTGCTGGCGCCTGCCCCGGCGCCCGAACGCGTAGCGTTCCTGAAGGGCCAGCCTTATGCCCATCGCGGTCTGCATGGCGATGGCGTGCTCGAGAATAGTCCCGCCGCCTTTGAAGCCGCGATCAAACTGGGCCATGGAATCGAATGCGACGTCCAGGCAGCCGAGGATGGCCGCGCCTTTGTCTTCCACGACTATGAGCTGGACCGCCTGACCGCTCAGAGCGGCGCGATCGGGAGATTGCGCGCCGACGATATTGACGGAATCCAGCTGAACGGCGGGCATGGCAAGATACCGCGCTTGCGCGAAACGCTGGCGCAGGTTGCCGGACGGGTGCCGATCCTGATCGAAATCAAATCGCGCAACATGCTGGTTGGCCCGCTATGCCTGTCGGTCCGCCGGGCGCTGGAAGGCTATGGCGGCAAGGCCGCGGTCATGTCTTTCAACCCGCTGGTCGGCGCGTGGTTTCGCAAGAATGCAGCACATGTCGTTCGCGGGCTGGTGGTCACCGAGGAGGATAGCAAGAACTGGCGCGGCCGGATCGCCCGCCATCGCAACCTTTGGACAGCGCAGCCTGATTTTCTGGCTTACGACATCCGCGACCTGCCCTCCCGCTTTGCCGCTTCGCAGCGGGTCCGCGGATTACCGGTGGTGACCTGGACGGTACGGTCGGCCGATCAAGAGAAAAGCGCGTCACTATATGCCGACGAACCGGTTTATGAGTTGCCGCAAAGCGGATAGTATCGATCCCAATGTCCGATTCCCCTGCTGCTACCGAAATTCACGCCCGCGTTGCCGATGACATCGCCAGCCTGCCGGCAGACCAGTGGGACGCCTGTGCCGGGTCAAACAATCCGTTTGTTTCCCATGCATTTCTGTCCGCGATGGAGCTGTCGGGAAGCGTCGGCCCGGGCACCGGCTGGAAATCGCTGCCGATCGTCATCGAAGACGGTGCCGGCGAGATCGCGGCCTGCCTGCCCAGCTATCTCAAATCCCACAGCCAGGGCGAGTATATATTCGACCAGCAATGGGCCCACGCCTTTGAACAGGCTGGTGGCCAATATTATCCGAAGATCCAGATCGCCGCGCCTTTCTCGCCAGTGCCAGGGCCTCGCCTGCTGCTGCGCGACCGGGCTCTGGCCGTGCCACTGCTGAAAGCAGCCGAACAACTCGCCCGGAACAACGGCATTTCGTCGGTCCACGCAACCTTTGTTACCGAGGACCAGCTAGACCATTTTCGGGAAGCAGGGTGGATGATCCGCACCGATAGCCAGTTCCACTGGCGCAACGACGGCTATCAGAGTTTCGACGATTTCCTCGCTGCCTTATCTTCCCGGAAACGCAAGGCTATCCGCCGGGAAAGGGTCAAGGCCCGGGAAGACGTGGAGATTGTTCATCTGACGGGGGACGATATTCAGCCCGAGCATTGGGACTATTTCTGGGAATTTTATCAGGACACCGGGATGCGCAAATGGGGCCAGCCCTATCTGACCCGCACCGCCTTTGACCTGCTGCACCAGAAAATGGCGAGCAAACTGCTGCTGATTTTTGCGATGCAGGACGGCATTCCGGTTGCCGGGGCGCTCAACGTCATCGGCGAAGAGACGCTTTACGGGCGCTATTGGGGTTGCACGCGGGAAATCCCGTTTCTGCATTTCGAAATTTGCTATTATCAGGCGATTGACGCGGCCATAGCGCGGGGATTGAAGACGGTCGAAGCAGGGGCGCAGGGCAGCCATAAACTGGCGCGGGGCTATCAACCGGTGCCGACCTGGTCAGCGCATTATATCGTCGATCCGGGGTTTAGGTCGGCGATCGCCGACTATCTGGAACGCGAGCGGCAGGCAGTCGCTGCCGACATTGAATTTCTGGCCGAAATGGGGCCGTTTAAAAGACCGAATTCAGCTTAAGCGGCGCGGCGTGTGTTGTCTTGCAACCAGCTGCGCGCTTCCCGCTGCGCTTCGGCAATTTCGCGCGCTGTCATGTCCAGCGAAATTTCTGCGCGGCAGACCTTGCTTTCGTCATGGCCGGACAAGGCCGCCAGATTAAACCATTTATGGGCTTCAACCAGATCAACGTCGACGCCCTCCGATCCGGTCGAATAGATCACACCGAGATCAAAATATGCATTGCTGCTGCCTTTTGCTGCGTCCGAGAGGCGGCTCTCTATCAGAAAGGCCGCGCTTTTCATGCTGTTGCCCATATTGTCAGTCCCTGTTTTGTTGCCGCAAGTAATGGCGACGGGACGACTTTCACCGCAATTTCCTAAAGGAATGGTTAACGCGAATTGCGGAAAATTAAGCATATCGCGGAAATGCGCCACGATTTCGCACCGATCCACGCGATTGCATGGTTAACGAATCGGTGGCGCAGCCCCTATGAAACGGGGATATTGTCGATCAGACGGGTTCGGCCGATATGAGCGGCCGCAAGAAGACGGGCAGATCTTGTAAAATCATCCAATAAAGCCAGCGTATCGGCGTCGCGTAGTTCGAAATAGTCGACTTTGTGAAATCCCGACCGCAGTAATCGCGCCTTTGCGTCCGACAATATATCAGCAACAGGACTGCCCGCTGCTATCGCTGTTGCAGCTTCCTGCATCGTTTCGGGAAGCGCAACCGCATCGGCTCTTTCTTCTGCGGTCAGATAGGCATTGCGCGACGACAGCGCCAGTCCATCGGCGTCCCGAACGGTGGGCACTCCGACGATTTCATGGGAAAAATCAAGATCGCGCGCCATCCGCCGGATAACCGCAAGTTGCTGATAGTCCTTCTCGCCAAAAAAGGCGGCATCGGGCCGGACCTGATTGAACAATTTGGCAACCACCGTGGCGACGCCGTCGAAATGGCCGGGACGCGCTGCCCCGCAGAGGCCGTCGCTGATCCCGCTCACGCTGACATTCGTGGCATAGCCGGGTGGATAGACCTGATCAGCGGTTGGCGCCCACAGCAGTTTCACGCCCGCAGCCTCTAGCAGGGCAGCATCGGCGGCTTCCTGACGCGGGTAGGCATCTAGATCCTCACCCTCGCCAAACTGGGTCGGATTTACGAAAATCGAAGCGATCACGGCATCGCATTGGCTCTGCGCCACTTCGACCAGCCGCATATGTCCGGCGTGCAGCGCTCCCATTGTCGGGACCAGACCGATTGTCAGCCCCGCTGCGCGAAACTCCGCCAAGGCATTGCGCAACGGATCTAGCTGTCGAACAATTTGCATGGAACACTCTTTGCGTTTAGATTTTTCTGTAAAGCTCTGGTAGGCTATGCGACGATGAACAGCCCTTCGCAAGGGCCAAGAACAGGGATAGAAACCAAAACGTGACCAGCAGCGCGCACCATATCGTCTTTGCCAATGAAAAGGGCGGGACCGGCAAGTCGACCACCGCCGTACATGTTGCGGTGGCGCTGGCCTATCAGGGCCACAAGGTCGCGATCATCGATCTCGATCCGCGCCAGCGGACATCCTATCGCTATCTGGAAAACCGCGACGCGACGATGAAGCGGCTGAATATCGATATTCCGCAGCCATTCTATGATGTCTTCGACGGGGACGATCTGGCGGGGCTCCAACAGCTGATCGAGCGGATGTCTGCGGGGGTTGATTTCCTGCTCTATGACACGCCCGGCCGCGATGACAAATATGCCCGCTATGTTGCAACCCGAGCCAATACACTGGTCACGCCGATCAATGACAGTTTTGTCGATTTCGACCTGATCGGGCAAGTCGACCCGGAAACCTACAAGGTCCGCAAATTGAGCTTTTACGCGGAACTGATCTGGGACGCGCGCAAGGAACGGGCCAGAGTCGACGGCAATACGATCGACTGGGTGCTGTTGAGAAACCGGACCCAATATGTCGAAGCGCATAATATGAAGCGGATCGTTGCCGCGCTGACCGAATTGTCGCGGCGGGTTGGGTTCAGGATCATCCCGGGCCTCAGCGAGCGAGTCATTTATCGCGAGCTTTTCCCTTCGGGCCTGACGATGCTCGACAAGAAGCATCTCGGCCGTCTGGCAACAAGCCATCTGGCGGCGCGTCAGGAATTGCGCGAACTGATCAAGCATCTTGCCCTGCCGCAATCCGCGCAGCAGCTGCCGGATAACGACAAGCCTGCCCGCTCCAAGCCACAGCTGGTGGCCTGACCGATGGTGCCATTGCTCATATTCGGCGGCGCCATTCTGGCCTGGCTGGTGTTGTCGGGCAAGGCAAAGACGATGACTCCCAACCAGTGGCTGGCTCTGGTGATGGCGCTGGTGGGTGCGAACTTCCTGCGCGGCGGCGGATGGATCATGGGCGGAGCGATGATTGCCGGCGCGGCTTTTCTGAGCGGCTGGCGCATATTGATACCGGCCCGCGACGAAATCGAGGAACCGAAGCGCAAGCCGCGCAATTTTGAACTCGACCGGGCCCGATCGCTGCTGGGCGTAAGCGATAATGCCGGATTTATCGAGATCAACGCCGCCTGGAAGGAACGGCTGGCGGAACATCATCCCGACAATGGCGGGGACGAGCATCTGGCACAGATGATCAACCGCGCGCGGGACCTGCTGCTGGAAGAATTGGAAGCATCCGGACGCCGGTAACCACGCCCGCCCGGACCGACGGAAAGACTGGATTTATAGGCATTTGCCCCTTACAATCGGGCAAATCCAACAATCCGGGAACCCCATCATGACTTCACCCCCCACACATGATTTTCACCCCTCTTCGCTGCGTGAATATGATATTCGCGGGATCATCGGAGAGACGCTGGGGGAAGAGGATGCCTATGCTATCGGGCGGGGTTTCGGGACGTTGATTGCCCGCGACGGCGGCAGCGCGGTCGCCACCGGATTTGACGGACGCACCAGCTCGCCGATGCTCGAGGACGCGCTGATCCGCGGTCTCAATGATGCCGGAATCAATGCCGTTTCTGTCGGAATGGGCCCCACTCCGATGCTTTATTATGCCGAATCCGTACTGGAATCGGTCCAGGGCGGCATAATGATTACCGGCAGCCACAATCCTGCCAATTATAACGGCTTCAAAATGGTGTTTCAGGGTCGGCCGTTTTTCGGAGCGGATATCCTGAAACTCGGAACCATGGCGTCAGAGGGTGACTGGGATAGCGGCAGTGGATCGGTGGAGCGGATCGACATCATCGACGAATATGTCGAACGCCTGCTGAAGAATTTCACCGGCGGCGCGTTCAGGGTCGGCTGGGACTGCGGCAACGGCGCCGCCGGGCCGGTGATCGAGAAACTGACAAAACTGCTCGCCGAGCGCGGGGCCGGAGAACATCATCTTCTCTACACCGAGGTTGACGGATCTTTCCCCAACCATCATCCCGACCCGACGGAAGAAAAGAATCTCGAGGATCTGAAGGCGCTGGTCGCCGAAAAAGGGTTGGATTTCGGCGTTGCGTTCGATGGTGACGGCGACCGGATCGGCGCGATTGACGGCGAGGGCCGGGTGATCTGGGGTGACCAGTTGCTGCAAATCTTTGCCGAGGACGTGCTGAAAAGCGAACCCGGCGCAACCATCATCGCTGACGTCAAAGCGTCGCAGGCTTTATACGACCGGATCGCCGAGCTCGGCGGAAAACCGCTGATGTGGAAGACGGGCCACAGCCTGATCAAGTCCAAGATGAAGGAAACCGGCTCACCGCTGGCCGGCGAGATGAGCGGCCATGTATTTTTCAAACATGATTATTACGGTTTCGACGATGCGCCCTATGCCGCCATTCGCCTGATCCAGGCGGCGGCCAATATCGGCAAATCGGTCACCCAGCTGCGCAGCGACATGGTCGAGATGATCAACACGCCGGAAATGCGCTTTCAGGTCGATGAAAGCCGCAAGTTCGCGGTGATCGACGAAGTCCTCGAGCGACTGTCGGCCAGCGGGGCGGAGGTGAACGATACCGACGGTGCGCGGGTCAATACCGAAGACGGCTGGTGGCTGCTGCGCGCCAGCAACACCCAGGATGTACTGGTTGCCCGGGCCGAAGCGAAATCGCATGACGGACTGGACCGGCTGATGGCCCAAATTGACGAGCAGCTGGCACTGTCGGGGCTGGAGCGCGGCGAGCAGGCGGGGCACTAGCTCCCGGGACGGTCCGGTGCAAACCGGCTGACCTTTGTCAGATCAAGGTTGCGCCATTGGTCGCCGGACCGACCGACGAGATTACGAATATTGCCGAGCAGAACATGGCGGCGATACCGGCGGCGATTTCCTGACGCAAAGTGAAGCGGGGCATGATATTCTCCTTGGGTTGAATTATGTTATGCGATCAGTGACGCACTATTCTGAACAGCGGGACCGACGCTTGCAGCGACGAGAACGGCAGCAGAGATAACAGCGGCGAAAGCGGCGGCGACATGGTTCTGGATATTGATGTTCGACATTTTGTAATTCCTTCACGGTTTAAATTTGGGCTTCGCAATATCTGTCAGCGAAGATGGGAATAGCTTTGCACAGTGCGTGCCAGTTCTTATCTTTCGCTGTTTTACAATGATTTAGGCGTAATTCTGAAAAGAGCTGCCAACATTCGATCCCGACTGTTGGGAAATTTCCCCATGTGTTGGTCCGGGAGCTCCCACCGGCGCTCGGCGAGGTCGGCTGATCCGGGGCGCGTGACAAATCCGCCGATCTGCTGATAATGGGTGCGAATGACGGATGAAATTCCTCAACATACGCTTGCTGCCTGGAAAGACTTTCCCGATGCCCTGGCTGAAAGACTGATCGCACTGCGGCAGCTGGTGCTGGAGGTCGCTGGTGACAATCCGGCGATCGGGCCGCTGGAGGAAACGCTCAAATGGGGTGAGCCGGCGTTTCTGACGTCGGCCACCGGAGCGGGAACGACGATCCGGATCAACCGTCACAAGAAGCGTGACGACAAATATGCTTTCTATGTCCATTGCCAGACCGATCTGGTCGAACGCTATCGGCAGCTATATCGGGACAGGCTCAATTTTGACGGCAATCGTGCGGTTGTGCTGGATGTCAAAGACGAGCTGCCGGTCGAGGCGATCCGCCATTGTCTTGCCATGGCCCTGACCTATCATCTGCGCGATTCCGGCCAGGCGGCCCGTTCTCGCGCCGACCCGGTCAATCCCCGGCCTTGACGATCTCGCTCTTGTCCTGGTGCATTTCGGAGAAAATCCCCCAGATCGCGATAAACAACGCCGCGACCAGCGGGCCGATCACGATGCCGTTTATGCCGAACAGCTGCAACCCGCCAAGCGTCGAGATCAGCACCACATAATCCGGCATCCGCGTATCCCGGCCGACCAGAATCGGCCGTACGAGATTGTCGGCCATGCTGATGAGGAACACGCCGCAGAGAACCAGCACCACAGCCTCCCAGATAGCGCCGGTGATAAACAGGTAGAGCGCGACGGGAACCCAGACAAAGCCGGTGCCAATCGCCGGGATCAACGAGAATATCCCCATCAATACCGCCCATAGCAAGGCGCCGCGGATATCTAGCGCCCAGAATACCAGACCGCCGAGAGTGCCCTGGATGATCGCGATGATCAGGCTGCCCTTGATCGTTGCACGGATCACGACGAGGAATTTTTCTCTCAATATTTCCCGCTTTTCCGCGCCCAGCGGGATGATATCCTCGATCCGTTCGGCCAATGCGCGCCCGTCGCGCAGCAGGAAGAAGGTCAGGTACATCATGACGCCAAGGCTGAGCAGAAACTGGAACGCCCCCTGCCCGACGCTCAGCACCCGGCTGACGAGAAATTCGAGAATCGCGGAAATCGACTGTTCGATCTTTTCCCTGATCCCGGCAAAATCATCATAGCCATAAGCCGCCAGCTGGGTCTGCATCCACTGGGGAAGCGAGGATTCAAACGCCTCGAACACCGCGCCGAAATCGATTTCACCGTCCTGGATCCGCGAATAGATGCTGGCCGCTTCCTGGGCCAGGGCCATGCCGAGCAGGATCGTCGGTACCACGACCAGCAACAATATCAGGAGCAGCGTGATCACCGCAGCCAGATTGGTGCGGCCCGGCAGATAGGACAACAGGCGCTCGTAGACCGGGCGGAACAGGACCGCGACAACAACGCCCCAGACGATAGCGCCGAAAAACGGTTCGATCAGAACGCCAAATGCCAATGAGATTATCACCAGAAGCGTGATCAGAAATCCCCATTCGACACGCTTTTTCGATGTTTCCCGATTGTCCATAATATGTCGCTCTTATTGGGTCCGCTCGCGCAACCGCGTTTCACCTTATTTGGCCAGCGGATACGGGAATATTGCAGGGCGGGCAAGGATCAGACGTCATTGCCAGTCGGGATTTCTACACTATCTATAGTGTTGCGGGAGCGCGAG